>Ga0265797_10000130_pt1 | contig 145076 bp, 144 predicted proteins | sample P2T30metagenome_FD_192433 | JGI IMG/M metagenome (GOLD analysis project Ga0265797, IMG submission 192433) | Plant litter microbial communities from East Loma Ridge, Irvine, California - P2 T30 | ecosystem: Environmental > Terrestrial > Plant litter > Unclassified | place: USA: California...
GGGGATTCGGGTCACCTTCCCGCGCTAGTTTCGCGTTAAAACTGATTTTTTACGCGACGTTCTTTCTTTTCTCTTTATTATGCCTACCTATTCTGAAGATACGCTTACTATAGCTGTAACTGCGTACCGTGACAGCGAATATACCTCTATTTAGAGGTGTGCTTACGCGTTTAATATCCTGCATACTACGCTTACTTCCTGGCTCTCGAATCAAACTTCCTACTCTAAATCGCATGAATCGCAGCAAATACTCTCGACTGCTAAAGAAAAGGCTCTCTTAAAGGCTATTACTCGACTTTCTAAGTCTGGTTGCCCTACTACCCTTCTATTAATAAGAGATCTCGCCAAAGAAATCCGCGTTTCCTGCTTCTGCTTAACCTCGACTCCGACTTCCTACCCTCTGATTAGTAAACAGTGGATTGATAGGTTCCAAAAACGATACCCTGAGCTAAAGACAGTCTACTCTTAAGGCCTAGATGCGAGTCGTTTCAAAGGAGTTAGCTACCTAGTTATAAACGCCTACTTTGACGCTCTTACTGACCTTTTCCTTGAGGATCCCTATCCTTCTGACGCGATCTTTAATGTCGACGAGACTGGCTTTGCCCTTAGTACTACCTTACCCTCGAAAGTACTTATAAGGAGAGGGGATACTATAGCGTTTAAGAAGATAAGCAGAAGGCAAGAGTGGATAACAGCGATTGAGTGTATCAGAGCCTCAGGAGTCGCTTTACCTCTGCTTCTTATCTTTAAGGCGAAATATACGAATACTGCGTAGATACTGGCCTCTACACCTAAGAACTGGAAGTTCTCGACATCTACTAGCGGATGGACGTCTGATAGTCACGCGTACAAGTGGTTAACTACCTTATTCGAGCCTGAAATACAGCGAAACAACAGAAAACGGAGGCTATTACTTCTCGACAGACACGGATCTCACCTTACAGCGAGGTTTATTGCCTTTTGCCTCAATAAGAATATCGACCTTGTCTGCCTACTGCCGCATACTTTGCATCTATTACAACCGCTCGACGTCGGCGTATTTAGCCCTCTAAAGCGGGCTTTATCTGCTGAGATCGAGAAACTCTTCCGCTTAGATACCTGTCGAATTCCGCGAATCGAGTGGACAGAGGCCTATATAACAGCTAGGGCTAAAGCATTTACGACTAGGAACGTCGAATCGTCGTTCCGGGTATCCAGTATCTACCTGCTTAGCCCGATTACAATCTTCTTGACTCTCCGAATGCCTACTCCTACCCCTTGGGTAACCCTGCCGCCTATTACGACCCCAAACGACCTAGACCGCTCCCTACTAGCTAGTTCGCCGCTGGAGGGTACAGAGCTTCGGGAAGCGACTTCGCTAGTTAACTTGATTGTTCGTTCTTCTACTCTCGAGACTCCCGTAAAGCGGTATATCAAGCGATCAGGAGCGGCTTTCGAAAAGACGACCTCAGAGAACGCTCTTTTATAGAAAGAGAATACCGAGTTTAGGGAACTACTACAGGTACGTAAAGAACGTAAGAAAGGGAAGCGCATAGCGATTAAGGGGAAGTTCGTCTTTAATACGAAGGAAATCCTCGAACTTGTCGAAGAAGCAGAAGCAGAGGTATCGAAAGGGAAGTCGAAAAAGAGACGAACAACAAGAGCTATACCCCCTGAAATCGAGGATGAGGAAGAGGAAGGTATCGAGGATAGTATATACGAGAGCGAGAGCGATTGTATTATCGTAGCTAGTAGTAGATCGAAATCTAAGAGAAGAAGCTAAAATTTTGTCCAGCTTCCCCTACTGTCCAGCTTCCCCTACGATGACGTTATACTTCTTCTCCAGCCTCTTGCCATGTGGCGAGAGGAAACCGATGGAAAAGGTGTGCCGTAACGGCTGGGTTCCAAAAATTGTCGGTTTTGGTGGAATGAGCCACAACCTCCCTGCGCCAATGGATCAAGGTCCGCAACTTGCGTCGACATCAGCTAAGGAGGCTGTGGTGAAAAGAACGATACTACACTTGACCTCTCTAAAAGAGAGGGAGCTGGAGAGAGAAAGGTGGAAGCGGAGCGCGAACTTTGCGAGAAGTAAGTAGGCTGAGCGGCGAGCGAGTGATTGCGCGCGGCACTAGGCCGTTTTTGGCAAGTTATACACAAGTGAGCTCTTCTCCAACCCCTCCGCGGTCATGCGGAGGGAACTGATGAAAAGGTATATTTGCATCTGCCAGCTGTAGTGCGGTATTGGCGACCCGGTGCCCGAGGGCTGGTTCCAAAAAGTCACGGTTTTGTATGCAACCTCCCCTATCATAAACCTGAGCAGAAACCCTACCCAATACTCATCGGTCTGAGATCCGTAACTCAAGACGCAAAGGCTGGGAGGAGGTGGAGGAAGCACTGAGGAGAGGAAAGTCAGGCTCGAGGCGAAGCCCGAAGGGGATCTTGTATTGAGCAGGCCGAGGCTATTTGATTGCGCACAGCACTAAGTCATTCTCGTCAAATGGCGACGTAGGTAAGGTATTCCCTTCTCCAACCTCTCTGCAAAGGCGCAGAGGGGACTGATGAAAAGATGTTACGCATCTGCCAGCTGTAGTGCGATACTGGCGACACGAATGCCCAAAGGGCTGGTTCCAAAAATTCGCGGTTTTTTTCGGTCAACCTCCCCTCAGAAGGGAACAGATACTACACATTGCCATAACAGTTTGAGATCCACAACTCAATCCCGAGGGCGCCGCGAGCGAGGTGAAGGGACACTGAAGAGAGGAAAGTCAGGTTGGAAGCGGAACGTTCAAGGCTCATGTAGGACGCAGGCCGGGGCGATTTGATTGCACGACGCGCTAAACCGTATTAAGAAGGTAGGTCTTCTTCTTCAAGCTCTCTGCAGCGTGGCAGAAAGCATTAATGAAGAAGGTGTCTGTAGATACGCAAGGCTGAAGCCAAGGCATCGAATGGTTCCAAAAGTCTGTGCAAAATCCCCTTGCCAGGAAAAGAACAAAACAGGGCGTAGGAGTTCATTAGGAGAGAGAATTAGAAGTATCGGAAGTGCAAGAATGTAATTATACCTTAGCAGGGCGGGAGTGAGTGATTGTGCTGCGACACTAAGCTTGATTATGTGGGCGAGTGAGTGCTAAGGCTGCGAGCGAGCCTGGCGAAGGTTTTAAGTTGTAGAGCTTCATGAACAACCATCATTCGACCATATACGTCTTGCTTGAACGACCTTTTACGTCGTTTAATCTGTCAACAAGTGCTGCGAACGATTGAGTGCAGGAGTCTAGTCTGTTGCCGTTCGATGGATGAGATCGTTTGATATAGGCACGGTTTCAATTCGCATTCGGCCTCACAGTGGGCTCGACTCTCATCAGTTGCCGGCAATGAGAACGCACAGAGGAATTTTCAAACTCCGCGGCTGCGTATCAAACTCTTGCTAATCACTCAAAACGATCTGACATCTTCACTCGCTCTCATATCCACGAAAAGCATCCTGTTTCTGGCCGTGTGAAGTGCATCGGCTAACATTCATCCGTCCCTCGTTGCCTCGCTTACTCTTTTTGTTGAGTATTACGCTACCGTTCGTTCGTCCTCGCCTGCTTCACGGATCTTCTATATTTTTGTGGTGACGGAGGCGATGACTTGAATCTGAATACAACATCGCAAGCTCAGCAGCCGATCGAGCTTGGCGAATTCTAGCAAAAAAGGAGTCGACACTAAAAGTCCCGCCATCTTCAAATTGCCGACCCAGCATGAAGATGAAGTACTGATCATGCGAAAAGATTTTGGAGACAGTAAATTCAACCAACAAACTCCATTTGCACCGCCATTGGCCATATTGCACGCATCAGCGAATCTCATTTCAGACCTCCCGCCTTTGCGAACTTGACCGACCGAGGATTTTACGATAAAGTGGGTTTGATGACATGCTCCTGGGTTTTTGTCCTTATGCTGACATTTGCTTATTCAAGTGGGCCAAGAACCATAACATCCCAGCTTCTCAGCCCCTACAAAACCACCGCACATCGTCTTCTCAGCGTTGCTGAAAGTGTCGATCAACTTCAACCGATCCTCCATGCAGAATTCCTGCGATCCATCCACCTGCCACTGATACCAAGCGCAAATGCAATCATTGATTCGAAGCACGGTCTTATTTTTGAGAGCAAGATGTAAGAAGTACGGAAACGAATTGAGGAAAGCAGATCGTGAGACACGAGTACATTACGTACAAGATCAGGCAGCTCGCAAGTCGGCAATCCCTGCTATCTATCAATATAACGCGGCGCTATTCGTCCTTGTATGACACATGATGTTCGGGACAGTAATCGAACTCGGACGTAGGATTTAGCACACTGATAAGACAGGCGTTGATGGAAGCCTCATTTTTTAAACCGTCTATAGCCCACAGTCTAATCTGTCATCAAGCCTACCTCTCTGAACATTCATACACATACAAATGAGCGACGTGACTGCCTCCAATGCGTTTACACGTATACATGTACATTAAGGTACCCAACAACCCTAACCCTCAAGTCTATTCGCCCACAGCGACTCCAGCAAGCATCAGACATTGTATGCATCCATGCGTGCATAGATCGTGCATATGTACAAACACATTTGCAGCAAACATCTCGACTCAACACGGAGATATGTTTGGATGCAAAGAAAGAGCCTAGAACATTTGCAGCATTGCGGGTAGCGGCATGATCAGCGTCCTGGTTTTCTAAAGCGTTTCCTGTTGGAAAGGCAGGTTGGAAACAAAAGTACATTCTTCGCCATGGTGATGAACCGCTTCTGCCCATTGCCATTCCTCTGAGCCTGAAAAAAATATTGTTTGCTTCTGCCGATGATGCGCATTGCATATGCAAACGGGTCGCTGTCTGTATTCGATCTGCATATCTGCATGGTGCATACTGCCAGCGTCCAGCCCAGCTCATAAGCGCATAGTCTGGTTGATGTATGACTAAGAGTAACTTTGGACACAGCTATTAGTTTCAACACCTTCTCCATTCGTTCACTCTGGCCTTCACACGCACCAGCCAGGCCCAAACTTGTGAGACCAGATCGCCGCCCTCACAAACATGGGTCCTCTCCAACAGCTACCACGGCAAACCAACAAATGGGAATGCTGTGTTTGCTGCGAAGACCACATGAGCGATGGATCAAATCGTGAACCGCCATGGGCGACCAAGAACAATGACATCGTCTGCGAAGACTGCATCAAAAAGATTTTTGTGAATGCATCACGATACGACATCTCATGGCCTGCGCGCTGGGGTGCTGAGATTCTCGATATCGCGCAATTTCAATCCATACTTCCTGCCAACTTTGTCGACACCTACAAAGAGAAGGAGATGCTGACGCAACGGCGTCACGCAACGGCGGGATCAGACATACCAATGCAAGTCCTTGGTGTGGACTATCAGCTGTGCCCGTGGTGCCGAATAGCTTTCTGTCGCGAACGCGGCTCCAATCACATCAATTGCCCTTGTGGCGCCAGTCTCTGCTTCATTTGTGGCAATGCGGCGTTCGATCGCCCTGGTGGCTTCAACCATTGGGGCCATGGCGGCTGTCCACGATACGGCACAATAGGCTCCGGGTCTGAGCAATTCAGCGACGGCCAATACAACAACAGCGAACCTCATCTCGTGCCACTCGGCCGGGTTTATGGAACTCTTTTGTACGTTAACGGACATGATGAGCACTTTGGAGAAGTGTACAAGGACAACACCAAGCTTTGTTGGCAGACGTGCAACCACAAACATGACCTCTTTGACCAACATGGACGAAAATGGCACCCTTTTGAAATACGGCGCTCCCTTACTTGCCTCAAGTTCAATCTAGCCATGCAAGCGGCGGCGGAAGCTCCGCACAAAGGCGTCACTCTCAGACATCTGCTCGACAACCACGTCGGGCCCATCACGACAGCACAGCGCATGGTCATACTCAGCGCGATGTCAAAGGTGTCACCACCTAGCACTCCAGATGTCACTCACGCTCAGGTCTTGAAGGAAAATCGTACTCTAGTCAGAAGTCTTGAATGGTATGACGAAGAGTTTGTGGATGATGTGATCGCACTCCGCCCACAGATCAATGAGAGCCTCGGACAGTACTACCCTTTCGCCCTTTGCAACATATCTCATCACTTGGGTCTGCTATACACACCGATTGGAGGCATTTTTTGTATGCATAGCCTGGCGCACCGCACGAACGCCCTCAAATGGCTCAACAGCACTGTAACCAATTTCCAGTCAAACGACGAGCCAAACAATCTTGCCCTATTCAGCGTCCTGGGGCCGCCTGACAAGTCGATGCAAATCCTTTTCTCTTCTCTGCAGGGGCGTGTGCTCGCTCTACCGTACCACCAGATCACCTTCGAGGTGTTCACCAATGGCGTTCTGCTGGTGTGGGTTCGTCAGCACAGCGAGGCTGGGCCTGGGACGCTGAAGGCGCGAATGCCCTTTGGGATCATGGAGAGGTGGCGTGCGGCTTTCATGATTCCGGAGCAGTATGACTTTCAGCGTCTTGGGCTTGCGCCGATCCAGGAGCGACGCCCTTCGCATTGAGAGGAGGCTCAGCGACTGAACAGATAAATCGTGCAATTTGGATGGGAAGCTTATCTAGGTTGCAGAATATTAGCCTCTGTAGTTGAGTGAGGTATAGATGGAACCACGATATTGTCTGTATAGTGGGATTGACCGAAAGAATTCCGGAATATGTCTTTTGAGCCATCGAGATGCTTTTATAGCTGATGAAATATCTTACTGGCCTTTGAGGTGGTATCATCAGAAGTGGGCTCAACTACGGCCCTGCTGGCACTTGAAGTATGGTCTTAATCTCATCGGCAGACGCGGTGATACCAATAGTATTGATTCGAGAAAACGTTCTACGAGCCATTGAGATCCTGTATAGACCTCACCGGCCTTCGAGGTATTAGCATTTGATATGGACAAAGTTCAAACTTGCTCACTGCAGAGTGAAGAGTGAACTGCAATGTTGACTTGCAAGCTTTTAGAGGGTCCCACCTCCCTCACGTTCAAACCTCCACCAAACAACCTCACCACATACCACCTACCACACACAAAAAATGGCTTCCAACACCATTGAGAACACGAAAGTCCTCCGCCTCTCCCCTCACAACAATGCCAACTGGAATTGTTGTGTCTGCACCGACCGGCAGCAGCACACGAGGCCCTTCCTGACCCGTGAGAACGACCTGGTCTGCTCCCGCTGTATCTTCAAGCTATTCGAAGGAGCACTACTGAACGATGCCGACTATCCCGCCCGATGGGCCTCCGAGGAGCTAAATCCTCACGATTTCGCATCGGTACTCTCCCAAGATTTTACCTTCTTATACCATTGCATGGGCCAAGCGCACGCCACAGAGAGAGCAGCAGCAGCAGCAAGGGAGCCTGAGCCATTAGAAGGCCAGGTACCCGGGAGGGACTACCAGACCTGCCCGACCTGCACAACGGCAATAGCCCTAGAAGAAGGCTGCAATCACATGGTTTGCCAATCCGGTACGAACTTTTGCTTCGTCCGCGGCGAAGTGGCGCGGGAGGGGAGCGGCCACTGGAACAGCGGTCGATGCCCGCGTTACAATGCGGTAGGCTCAGGCATGGAGCGATGGGACCACTCCTCGGACGCAATGTCCATATCAGACGGTCCCGATCCCTGATCGGTACGATGCCACCACTTTCCTGGAAGCTGTACCCTCAGAGACAGCATTCGACTTCAGACTCGCTATCTCCGGAAGAGAGGGATGGGGGACTTCATCTGAGAACAAGAGAGAGGCTCGTTGGATGGTTGACGACTGCCAATGAAAGGATATATCATTCTCGTTGGAGAAAGGATCGTTTTGATGGAAGACGTTGTACTATCGCTGCCAAGGAACTGCGGAGATGTTCACATGCGGTTAGCGGACTTTGACGTTTTGGGATCAGCGTACAAGGGCATGCAGTACAGACACATCGACTTCTGTGTTCATGTCTATTCCATCAACCTTTCAGATATGAACAACACACATATCAAGTTGTGATTCTGCTGCGGTCATCCTTTCCGTTGTATTCCATGCCTTGACTATGACGCTTTACACGAAGCCAGCTTCTGAAACGCCTCTCAGCAAGTTGCCACCGGAGCTTGCCACCGTGATATTCGATCTGGTTTCGGCAAACTCCCGTCCAAACGCTGCCAACTGCAGGCTAGTTTGTCAAGACTTCCATACATTGTGCTCGCCTTTTCTTATTAAGACCATTGTGATCGCTGAACGATATGAAGCGCTTCTCAAAGCCCGGGAGCTGCTGCTCCATCCCTATTTCGGAAAGCATATAACACACTTGCTGTGGGATGCCAGCTACTACGATCAGACATACGCAATTGACTACGCAGGATACGAATTCGCATTCTGTTTCTCCAAACATACAGTGTCTTCGTGGAGCCCAGAATACAGTCGACAACGGAGGGCCGACGCCATCATGCAAAGACAATTGCGTCGCAATGGACCACAGGCGCCGAGTGTACCCGCAGCTCTACGCGGAACTGGCCGGCTGCTGGATTACGATGTTCCCGATCAGGTAGAAGACGAAACCGGCAGACCGATCCGACTGGACTTGAGGGTTTTCGGCATCGAACATGATAAGCCTGATCTTCCCTCAGTACCCGAAAGTCGCCTTCGCATCGCTGTAGATATGCAGGAAGAAGCATACCTGCGCGGATGTCATCTAGGCCATTCGGACTATTTCCGCCGTTTCGTCAATCAAGAAAGCATTCGAGGACGGAGCAAAGACGAAGACATCGATCAGGATATTGAAAATGGGCACGGCGTGAGCATAGAAGCGAAAAATGTCATGACTAAGGAGTGGGACATCGATGGGAACTTGGCTCAATTCTACTTCCGCAGAGCCATCAACGAGCTACCCAATTTGCAACACATCATGTACGCAGACTACAGGGCGCTCGCGTTCGACGGTGAATCCTACGCCAGCTTGTGCCGACGCCTTTTCGGTCGAACAGTTTGCCCCAGCATCGGCTTTGCTGACCCCGATGCGAGTAGCAACTTTCTGGATTTTTGGAATGACCTAACGGCATGCCGTCGAACCTGGACGTCGCTGTCCATAGGTCGCCATCCTTTCGAGACATCGTACGCCGACCAGGAAGAACAGCACTATGATGGTGAACTAACAAGCTTTGCAACGCAGGGTGACGTGAGAATGGCTTACAAGAAGTTCTTCCTGGACGACCATGGCTCGAGGTTCCCGAAGCTCCGAGTGCGATCGCTTAAGCTCCCAACGTTAGACGCCGATGTGCAGGACATTGATGAGCTTGGCACGTTATCGGAGAAGTTTGGCCAAGGACTCGTCGAGCTGGACCTCGGATCCACCTCGTTCTATATATATGGCACTCCCCAAGCTGGACCCGCCGAGTCGTACGACATATTCCGGCCGCTGCTTCTGCCTTCGCAGCCCGACTTCCCAAACCTCAAATCAGTCACCCTTCGAGGGTTCGTCTTCGACGTGTCCATGATACAGGACTTCCTTCTTGGTCTCACTGCAACACTACGTACTTTGCGCATGATCGACTGTTTTTGCTGCGACCCTCACGATGACTTCCACTCTTTTGCGAAAGACACTGTTGCCCCAGCACTTGCACTAACAGGCGTCGAGCTATACGGCTTGCGCTTCGATGATGCCACCTCAAGCGCCGCAGAACGATGGACTCGATTAAGTAATGAACAGTTTCGCAGCATGCGACGAGAAGACCAGATACTGGATTGTGAGGAGCCCAGACTGCGGCCCAACAACCGAGTCTGGGACACTGAAGCGCTCAAGAAAAGAGGAAAGGCGTTCAAGACGGACATGTTGTCGAGTTGGCCTTATGAGCGGTTCGACCTGGAAGCTGCGATGCTAGGTGGGCGGGTCAACAATGTTACGCGGTATGTACGCACGGAGCCGGCTATGAGCGCGAGAAGCTACTGGTATAACGTCCCGATGTTCTATGCGTAACTTGGTCTGGTGTCGATATATGACTGGTCATTCCCTGGTGAAAGACTCTAGTAGCCATGAACGATTCTGGTTTGTCGCTTCGTTGTATGTAGCATCATAATCCTATATAGAAATTGTTACATTGTTTCTCCTGTCAGGGATCTACAGATCTTGTCGTCCTCGTAGCGTAGTCGCCACATTCAAGTTCACGTACGCACATATCAGTGATGCTGGTCTCATAAGAGATAATCGGAAGCCATCGATATGCGTTCCGTAGGTGATCGATTCTTGTTCAGCCTTTACGCACATACCTGCAGGTTTGAACGGACCATTGACAGGTCTTGCCATTGAAATAAACTCACCACAACAGCTCGTGCTCCACCGCACTCATGAACTCACTCCCCCAAAACCCTCCCAACCTCCTCAACCCACTCCTCACTCGCCTCCTCCACCCTAACCCCCTTCCCAACCTCCCTCAAATCCACCGTCTCCCACTCCACCACCCTCGCCCTCCTCCCCTTCTTCCACGGCACCCTCCTCACCGGCATCGCCAAACACGTGTGCCTCCCAAAATACACGCTGTCGCAGAACTGCGCAGCCACAGGCCTCCCCACCTCGTCCCACCCCTTCCCCTCCAGCTTCACCTTATCGCTAGGCGGCAGAGCGTCAGGCTCGCCAGTCCACTTGAGCTGCCACGGGAAGATATTAAGCATTTCCTCCTCGTCCAGATCCATCAGCTCCGCAACAGTCGCCCAGTCTCCGCTCCGCGGCTCGACTAGGTCAGCGAGGTACGCGCTCGCGACGAGATGCCGCAGGGCGTCGTTGTAGATCGGCAGGAACCGGAAGATTTTGGCCACGAAAGCGTAGACGAGCGGGTCGCGCGCGACGGCTCTCCAGATGGGTTTCTTGCTGCCGCCGGTGGCTTCGAGGCGGAGGGCTTTCGCGAGGGCGGGTTTGAGGGTTTCGAAGCAGCCGTAGTAGTCTGCGTAGGCGCAGACGTCGAGGAAACGATTTGTGATGCGCTTCTCGCCGGCTATTTGCTGGAGAGTGAGCTGGGCGCCGTAGACGAGTTCGAAGAAGACGTAGAGAGCTTGGGCGCTCTCGGTGGGAGCGAAGGTGGTATCTTGCTCGCCCGTTGTGAGGGGAGAGTTGTGGCCGGTGAGAGAGGGCCAGTCTTCGGTGGCAAGGGAGGACTGGTGGAAGGGCACGGCGCGGATGGTAGACTCGTTGTTGGCCTGAAGAGAGACATCCTTTCCCTCGAGGATGTAGATATCGTCAACTCTCTTCAGCGCCAGGGTCCTCACCTCCACCTCCTTTCCCGTGCTTGGATGTTTGATCGTATCTAGCTGCGCAGTTCCCTTCCACGCCGCACTGGTGCTGGCCCTGAAGACCGGCGAGACAGCAGCAAACACCTTGCTGTGGGTGATGAGCCAACTGCTGGGCTCGCGGTCGAGCTTGATGACAAGATCGCCGTGCTCAAAGCGCAGGCGAGGGATCTTCTTGGTGGTGGTGGTGGGCGAGTCGGTGGCGAAGACGGTAGTTGCGAGACTGCCAAACGGGCTGGTGACGAAAGACATTTTTGATCTCGTTGGTGGCGATGGATCTGTTTGCGAAGGGACTGTGAAGTAGTAGCTCCAAAGGTAATTGTGAGAGATGCAAGAAGGCGTGTCGTTTCTGTGGTGCGGGTGGTGCTTGTTTGGGTGTGAGGGGAACGATATGAGTAAACGTCAAAGCGCAGCTCCACCAAGTCAAGCTCATTGATTGACCTGGACAATACCAATGCTTCATGATCATACCCACAGCTCTATCAACAATCTAATCTATCCTCAAACAGCAATACTGCTCTTCTTCCTCTGATCCCTTTTCTGCATGTACCAAACCGCCCATGTAATCGCCGCCTGCGCCACAAACATCACCGTCGAGAAAATGAAACCTTTACGGAACCTCGGTGCGTCGACGGCGGGGAAGACCAGGTAAGGCAGCCAAGCGTTGACAGCGTAGCCGAAAGCGTTCATGATGCCCAGCACGATCGAGCGCTCTTCGGCGTCGGCGGAGCAGATTTCGCTGGTGATAGAAGTCAGTACTGGATCGATTTGAAGCGGGCGGGGAGACACTTACTTTGCCCAAGTCATGCTTATGGGCCCGTAGGGAACGTAGGCGCGGAACATCTCGAAGGCGAACCACTTCAGGCCGGTGGGAACTGTCCAGACTGCCAGAATGATGGATGTGACGAAACCCCAGAAGGTGGAGACGGACATGAGCGCGGGACGGTTACGCCAGTGGTCGGAGAAGATGGCGAAGAGGACGGTGAGGACGAGTTGGACGGCTGATTGAGAGGTTGGAATGATGTTGATCAGCTCGACGGAGTATTTGCCGGTGGCCTTGAGCCAGAGGGTGAATGGCTGAACGCTGCCGGAGGGTTGCTGTGAGATTTGTTAGTTTGCCACTTCTTGATGTTCGAGTATACCGTGAGACTTACAGCATTGATGAAGATGATGTATAGTACAGTCAAGAAGTAGACATGCCACCTGCCGAAGATGCGCTTGAAAGCAGACCAGCCCAACTTTGTGCGCGGCGCACGACCAACATCATCCATGCGCTTGACCGCAAGCTCGATCTGGTCTTTGCTCAAATAGAACGCCCTCGAGTTTTCGGGTAGGTCGGGAATAAGCCAGAAGCCTGCGAGAGCAATAGCCAGGCTGATCACGCCGTCCATAATGAACAGCCATTTCCAGCCGGGAAGGCCGTGCAGACCGTTCATACCCTTGTATACACCAGCTTGGAGATATCCGCTGAACATTGAAGCAGCTGCGGAAGAAGCGTGGAAGATGCAAGCTCGCTTGGCGAGTTCTGAGGGCTTATACCAAGATCCGAGGATCATGTGCGCGGCCGGGTAGAAGATGGACTCGAGCAAGCCGACAAAGAAGCGGATGGCGACGACGTGGTTTGATGTGGTGACAGCGGCCAAGCAGAATGTGAGCATTGTCCAGACCAGTTCGCAAGAAGGTATCCATATGCTCGGCCGTACCTTTGTCAAAATGATCTGGCTTGGAACTTGCCCAATGACATAGCCGCAAGTCCAGGCGACGTCGATCATGTTCAGCTCGTTCTTGTTCATCTTGAGATCTTCTTTCATGCCAGAAACATAGGCGTTGGAGATGTTGGTCTGGTCCAAGTTCTTGATGAAATATCCAAGACTGAGAATGAGCAGGACGTAGAAGTCGAGTCGCTGCACGAAAGCCGCCTCCTCCTTTGAGCGGCCAGGGTCGTAATCCCAGATGTATGCATACCAAGGCACCTTGACCTTTTCCTCGCTCACGAACCCGTTAGGAGAAGGATCGCGAGAGATCTCGTTGTTGGGGACACCATCTGCTTCGACAGAAGCGACTTTTCTGTCGTAGGCGACATTGCTCCTGTTGTCGGCCATTGCGGTCGTCTGTCCGGAGGCTTGTCGTTGAAGTTGCAGAGCGTCCGACAACAGAGGTTCAAGAGACTGCTCTTCTGATGTTGGACGGTCGGGATAGTGCAGTATACTTGAAGTGCCATAATTACCAAGCCGAGCGCGAAAAAGATCCGCCCAGCTGATCATCGCCATGGCTTATCGAACGCACGCAATCGCAGAGTCCGACAAGTGCACGACTCAAGATGCATGGGTATCCGGCAGTCGTAGGCCGACAACGGCTGGCGGCCCTCGTGGTCGTGGTGAGCCTCGAGCTTGTGGAGCTTGCCCATGTCCAAGTCTTGGTCCCTTGGAGAAGAAGCTCCACAGGCGCCTCGAGACGACGACCCTTCCAGGTCTTATCTTCGCTGCTTGACAATCTTCAAATGGCCTTGCCCAGTCTTAACTCCAGCAAAGCCAGTCAGAAGAGCGTATCAGCAGCGGTTTCATGACTCTCGCTGTGTCTGCAAGCGTTTCGTGCTCCAGGCGGGCCATGAGGTGCTCGCTTCAGCGGTCCAGACAGAGTTGGGACCTGTAGCTTAGCGGCGATCTCATAGACGATTGGTCCGATGATCGTCGTGCATTGGGCGTGATATGTCCAGATGATGTCTAGTTATGCATTGCGTATAGCACTGAAAGAGGTGAGGTGGGTGTATGCAGAGTTGGTGGGACGGCTTAGCGTAGATTGCAAGCTTGCGGAGATGGATTGCGCCATATGCAGCACAAGCTCGACAACGCTCCATCTCCACCAAGCAATCGTATAACCGTCGGAGACAAATGCGGAGTCGTATGGATTAAAGGATGTTGCTGGGTAAGCAAGAAAGTGACAAGTAACAATGGAAGGGCCGAGGGCGGCGGGGGGAATATCATATATATCACCACGTAGATCACCAGATGTAGGTCAGCATCGAGAGACTTACATTATTTCCCTTGCTACACAACGTACAATACCAGACTTCACGAGTTCACGAAACTATTTTATATCACATCACAGTCAATACCATAAACATGGCACCAGGCGCGATCATCCCAGAGATCGTGGACTACGTCCAGCCCAAGAAAGACAACGTAAACCTTCCAGGCCCAACTAGGGCAAGACTCGAAAAGGCCGGCATCGACCTCAGCCAAGGTTACCCAGTGAGTAGATCGATACCTTCAACAACACGACAACACTGACAATCACAACAGTACCGCCCAGCCGTCCCTCTCTACCTCCAAGACGTCTACGCCATCCGCAACGAAGACAGAGAATACATCGACGCCGGCACCCGCGCCGACAAGAATAAAACCGCCCTCTTCTCCGCCGCCAAAGAAGTCAAGAACCTCACCGCACACATCGGCACCGAGATCGTCGGCCTGCAGCTTAAAGACCTGACCGACCAGCAACGAGACGAACTCGCGCTGCTGATCGCCGAGCGCAGCGTCGTGTTCTTCCGTAACCAGGACCTCAGCCCGCAGAAGCAGCTTGAGCTCGGCAAGTACTTTGGTGAAGTCGAGATCCACCCGCAAGTGCCGCATGTCCCTGGTCTTCAGGGCGCGACTGTGATCTGGCCGGATTTGATGAAGTCTGACTTTGGAGCGAGTTTCCGCAAGCCTGTCGGCACGCAAGGATGGCACACTGATCTGTAAGTGTTACACGTTCGCCACACGCAAAGATATCATCATACTGACAACCCCCCAGCGTCCACGAACACCAACCAGCAGGCATCACCCACCTCCACAACGACACTGTGCCCACCGTCGGCGGCGACACGCTCTGGGCCTCGGGCTACTCCGCCTACGAGAAGCTGTCCCCGGAGTTCCGCAAGATCATCGACGGCCGCCACGCCATCTACCGCTCCGCGCACTCCTACCTCGACCGCGACGACCCCAACGCAGGCCCCAAGTACATCGAGCGCAGCCATCCGCTCGTCCGCGTGCACCCCGTCACCGGCTGGAAGAGCCTGTTCGTTAACCGCGCGATGACGAAGCGCATTGTCGGGCTTGACGAGGGCGAGAGCGATGCGATTTTGCAGTATTTGTACAAGGTGTATGAAAGCAATGTTGATATTCAGGTTCGCTTTAGGTGGACTCCTGGGTCGAGTGCGCTGTGGGATAACAGGTGAGTTTTTTTTTTTGCCACTTCTGAGGTGTTGATGGTGTTCCGAGAGCTGACTTTTGTGACGCAGAATTACAATGCACAATGCTTCGTACGATTACGGCGGACTGGAGCCGCGTCATGGCACTCGTGTGACGAGTCTTGCTGAGAAGCCGGTGTTCGATGCTGATGCGCCGACGAGGAGGCAGGCGCTGGGCCTTGCTAGTCCAGATGAGTACTAGGTAGAGAAAGAATCTCTCTAAATATTTGTATGCCAAAACGCATCCGCTTGTACCATCACCTGCAGTTTTCATTAGACTGCATTGTTGCCGCTGAGTGCTCGATCAAATGGTCAGACAGACAGACTCGGTGTCCAACGAATCTCTACTTTTGAATCCTATTGCTGCACTTGTACGCTAACCACCCGAGTTCTGGGCAAATAGCGATCCAGAGAGTCCTCTGACTCTGGCTCATGATTCGAGGGCAAGCTTGGTGACAGCGGGTCGATAGCAGGCAACTCCTCATCGTCCAAGTCTCCCGCGCTGGAAGGACTTGACTCACTGTTTACACTGTCCGAGTCGCCATCCTTCCACCACTGGTCGCGATACACCTGATCACTTTCTTTCTCTTCGAATGTTGAGAGTTCGTCCTGTCGCCCTGCGAGAAATGCCGCTTCAATGTCGTGACAATCCGATGTGCTAAACATTCCGAAGCCGCTGGCTTCGTAAGCCAAGCCATAGATTTCAACTCCAGTAAGCGCAAGTGCCGGCTCAAGCTTTGTCCTGATGCAAGGCATCAGCTCATTTTTTGAAGAAGCCATGAGACAACAATTGATCAGGTGCATGCGACGAAGTGTCATGGCGTGAGCAAACAGGAACTTCTCGAAGTCTTCGAGAGGGATCAGCCAGCCACGTAATACGATTGTGATTAACGATGAGAAGTGGGTTTGACCAAGAACTTTGGAGAACAAGGGCGCAGCCGTTGTAGCGGGATCCCAGGAATATCTCTCCAAACCAGAGTAGAGCTCCGTCTCAAGATTTAGATAAGTCAGATTGGCTGCGCTGTAGGACAGAATCTCCCTGGGATTTGTCGCCATCAAGTCCAGGATCTTTTCATCGCCATTACTGGTGATTTCGACAGGAAGCGACAGATGTCGAACGGATCCGAGCAGCGACCGCCATTGCTCTTCGTCGTCAGGCTGCACTGCAGGTAAGAGCATGCGCGGGCTTGCATTGCACTCCAGCGAATCCCATGCACTGTAATCGCTTCGGCCAAAAGATAAGGTTTCCAGTTGGGGATTGATCTTGACGAGATTACGCAGGCAATCATCCAGGTGGACCCACGGCTCGTAGTTGCCCGAAACCTGGTCGTCTGACAACAGGTCCGGACTCAAAGTCTGGCCAAAAAGGCGATCGCAGAGCTCACTGAGACTCTCTCCATTGCGTGACAACGCGCGGAAGTCGCTGAATTCGAAATGGCGTAGCCGTGGCAGCATCTCGAAAGCAGAGTGCAAGTAGCGCAAAGACAGTCCGCGCCTGCGGATTTCGAGCTGAGCGGAGTACCGGCGACGGTAGTCGTCATGCCCACTGCGAAGAAGGTCTCTGATCGGCATTCCGGGAGGATGCCGGATGTCGCTCTCCTTGTCATCGTCAAGACGTCGATCGAAATACTCGTGCTGCCCAGCCAGCCTCGACTGGCTCACGGCGCCCTGTATCAGGGAGGCTCTCGCTTCATGCACCTCTTGTAAGGACGTTCGATATTTCCTTATTGTGCTCGATTGCCACGGATTCTCCTCGCATTGGAGATGATACTCGTGCAGGAACTCAGCAGCAGAGGTTTCGTAATAGCTTGCATCCCATACCAATCGTGTGACATACTTGCTGAAGTAAGGGTGTTCCAGTACTTCTTTCAGTTTTGTGAGTGTCTCCCATCGATCCGCGATGACCACAGTGCCGATCAGATAAGGAGAGCTGAGGGCCCGGAACCGCCGTGACACCAGCCTACAGTTAGCAATATCGACATGTGGGCGGTCGTAGGATAGGTACGTGAAGACTCTTATCAGGAGCTCTTCTGGCAAGGAATCCATATAAACTGATGGATGTGTCCAAACATGCAGGAAACCTTTGCTGATGTTCACAAATGGTCCAGGAGAACAGCCATATCGGGACTATCGCTCTAACCTCATATGATCTGTCTCCGCAAATTTGAAAGTCCTACAACGCTCGCGTACAAACCTGCGTACAGCAGCTCTTGATGGCAAGCATACTCATCTTTCTAACCAAATGCAAAGATATTAGCGTCCAAGACATTGATACACAAAGCACGCTCGGGCAATATGTCACTGGTAGGACATAGCTGAGCCAGATACCACATCGAAAGGCACAACTTTGGTTATATGTACAGTGCACGTGCACAAACTTTTGTACAATTGAACACTGCAGCACCGCTACATACTAGTACCATAGAACATACCGACCTTCGAGATGATTCCAATATCACATATCAGCCTTAAAGATGGATGTATTACTACCCCCAACTCTAGGTTCAGCGACCAAACATTACTTGCCATTGAAATCTGTACACAAACTTGAGTGGAGCAGCTGTTCTGAAATCTCTGCACGTAAACTTATGCGTATCTGACATCGAACTCTCGACTTTAGGGTTTAGGGCGAGCATTCCTCTGCTCTGTTTCGTATTGGTCAACATCAGAGGCCGCCGGTCGTGTCATTTTCAAAGTCCTATACAGTCGTGGAACGTGGGACGTCATATTATATGCTGCGATCAATGGAGGTTCGAAAATCGTTGTGGTTTGCGGGTATACACTATTTTCCGTGTGTTCAAAGAAAATTTGTGCCAATTCATATGGCTTCTCATCGAACTTCCAAAGAATCCTTGGACAATCCTCATTTCGGTTATTTCTCTAGCGAATGGCTATCGTGCGAACACCGTTCTACCACAACATACTCCAGTCATTGCCTATAATGTATACAGCCAGGTATCACGCAGATTGACCGCGATTTGACGGTGTTACAGTATTCGGCACAAACCCAACCCTGACCCTACACGTACATTTTCGAAGCGGAATAACGACAAATTCGAAATGCCAAAGGTAGCAATGCAAGATGTAACACAAACGATGGTTTCATTACATTACATGTATGTCATCCCTCCTAAACTTATGCCTTCCAATGCTTGTGCTTCGGGAACTCACCCACCCACTCCGCAATCTGCTCAACAACCTCATCAATAACCTTCTTCACACCCGCATTAACCACACCATTCTGCGTGACCAAATCACTAGTGTGGAATCCGCCCGGTACAATCTTCACAGGAACATACTCCGTGCTCTGTAGAGGACCATCAGGCCTCAGATCCGACGACACGCTAGCCTCGCGCCACGGATCGAACTCGCCATTGACGTAGATCAGACGCTGCGTGTGCACGTTCTCCCAGCCGTCCGTGTAGCCATTGACATCCTCCTCAGTGCGGCCCTCGGCGATGCCGTACTCGGTGCCGTCGGGCGCGGGCGGGAAGTACAGTCCGCACTGGCGGATCCAGTAGTCGGCGTCGACGAGGCGGGAGACGATGGAGGGACGATCGCGCGGCGCGCCGTCCTGCCAGTAGCCGAAGGGCTCGTTGCACGTCATCCAAAACCATTGGCGGGCGATGGTGTTGCTGAGGCTGGTGTCGGTGAACATGGGGTTGGCGGGGTTGTAGGTGTCGAGGCAGTCGGTGTTGAGCTCGCCCTTGAAGTAGCCGAAGCTCTCGCAGTAGCTGGGGAGGAAGTCGTTTTTGGTCCAGGCTGCGTAGCCTTCGAGGGCTTTCTCCAGACCGACACCCGCGGCGCCGGGGATGATGGTGTTGGTGGGGAGTGTGCCGTTGGTGCCGTTGCCGACTTGACTGGGGTGGACGTTTTCGATGTAGTCGCACCATTCGAAGAAGCCGGTGTTGCGGTAGAACTGGTTGCCTTGCCAAAGCCATGGGCCGTTCTCAAGAGCAGCCATGAAATCGTCGTTGTGCTTCACGTCTTGCAGACCAAACTTGGTCTTGAGGGCGATGATTTCTTCCTCGGAACCATTGACCAGGACGTCGTCCATGTGGTCGATGACGAGGCTGACATCAGTGCTGCAATTCTTGGGCATGCCCTGCTGGACTGGCAAGAAGTATCCCCAGTAGTCAGAGACAGCTTCGACGGGAGCGCTGGAAGAGTGGTACGCCCAGATGGTGCCTGGGTCCACAGCCTCGACCCAAGCAGCCAATGCACCAGAGTAAGATCCACCAGAGAAGACCCACGGCACATCTTTAGCATTGCTGTGAGAGTGCTTCGCGAAAGGCAAGCGGACCTTGTTGGCGAAGTAGGTGAGATCGTGGATTGCGTTGTCCAAGGTAAGGTACTTGAGGTTCTCGGTAGTCAGGTTTGTGAATGGTGTGGATGTACCCCAGTAGCGGTGTTCCAGCACAATAGTGGCAGCACCGATCTTCTCAGCGATGACACCAGTAGTGCGGTTGGTAGTGAGGTAGCTGGTGTAGCCAGTTGCGTTGACCTCGCCTGGTGTGAAGAGGACGATTGGCGAGCCTGTGTTGTCTCGTTAGTTGCTGCATTGCATATCGTTGTTCCCCTATCATGTCAAACAAATGCCAAAAGCGACGCGCGCCCTGAAACGTCGACAAAGACAAGAATAATAAAAAGAACAGCTGCTCTGATGAGCTTGTGATAGGAATAGCCGAAGGTGGGGCTCGAACCCACGACCTTGAGGTTGATCTCTTTGCTGTTGTAAGAGCCACACGCTCTACCGATTGAGCTACCCCGGCAAGGGTGTTATTGATGGTAAAGATGGTGGTGGGTGGTACATCAAGGCTGGGTTGGCGGTGGGTCTTTTCCAGACTTTTTTCCGGTCAAATTTGGTCGAGTTACGCCGAAATCAGCGGGGTTGGCCTGTGCGAGGCAATGATGAATCCGAACTTTGGATAGCCGAGAGAGCTTGCGTGACCAAGTGGTGATGGTGACAAAGATGTGTGTTCGTGTCGTATTTGGCTGTGGTGTTAGAGTTTGTCGTGCCGGGACAGCCGAGCAAGCTGTTGTGAGGGTTGCGAAGAACATCAAGCTTGAGGTATTCCAGAAATGCTTCCTCTGTCACCATAGCCGGATTACCGAGATGAGACAGTGTTCGTTGATTGGCGCAAACATAATGGGGAAACGTTTCGGTCGTGCGATCTGGCGAAGTGGTGCAAGTCCAGGGCAGGATGCGTGCATTATCCGGCGTTTGTCTGGTCAGGCAAACGAAGGCCATCTTGCTCTCCACGTCGACACGAAGCATAAAGTCCGGTGTGTGTCGACCACAACACTCCAGTAAAGCCATCATGCATAGCAGCATGTCCTCCAGCGAAAAGCAAAACAACACCAAAACTCTTAACCAAGAACAAAAAAGCTCACATACCTGGTCCTTTCCAATACGTAGTATCATAGTAGTAGAACTGCTCGAACGTGCCAAGGTCGGGGTTGTTGTGGTCGATGATCTGCTTGAAGGTGGCATTGCCAACACCGCGCGCAGGCTCCCAGTCTTTACCAGGCAAATGGCCCATGGACCGCCAGTTGTTCATGTCCTGGTGACGGCGAGCGGACACAGTCGCCGCGAACAGCGAAGCGAGCACGAGAAGCTTCATGGTGGCGAAGAATGCAACGAGCGAGGAAATGGGCAACTGCTCGAGAACACAGCAACTGCTCCAGCACAGCAGCGACGGCGACGCATTGCCTTATTAAATATCTCGAGACCACGATGAAAGGGACATTGCCGTGCGGCTCGAGACTGCATGCTGTAGATCCGCTTGAAGATGCTCCTGCCATCTTGGCTATAGCGGCGCAATGCTTAAGTAGCGCCTACCAGAACAAGCAAATCCACCGTCGTGCTGCAAAGTGAGGTAGCAGTGGTGTGCATGACTGGCGTATTAAAACGAGATAGATGTTGGGTGCGATTAGACCCGAAAGGGTAGGTGGTGTAGATAAGCTTGGTGGGTTCGGCTGCGGAGAAGCTTGTGCCTGTGCCGAAGGAAGCCTTCCTTTGAGTGATCCGGCTGTGGTCAAGCATTTGTCCACTTCACCTTATCCGGCTTAACGACATGGCTTAATTTCTGATCTAGATGATGGCGTGCACATTGGAAGTGGTGGCCGAGGCGATGTGACGCGTATCCGGATTGCGCACACTCCGTCCACAATCGCAGCTTGCCCAAAGCATGAGAGCCTGCGGAAGTTGATGTACCCGGGAGTCGACCTTGGATGTGATACGGAAGATCAGCAGTCCGAGGTGGTAGAGCTTCAAGATTTTCAGCATTGCGACGTAGCAAAGACTGGCCGTTCTCGTGCGAGCCGCCATCTGAATCCGAGGTCGGTGTAGCTGGGCTTGCATACATCTCAACTGTTATGTTGCCGACTGGAGTGCAGTGTAAGATATGTCGAGAGATGACCGGCAGCGGAAGCTGAGAATGCGACTACAGAGGTTTGAGGGCCGAGTGGCTATAATAGCTGATGCGAAACATCTTCCAGAAGGCGGCAAGGCTGAAGCTTCGCATTTCCACAATGCCGATCAACAAGCTTCATCGCCGCAAAAATGTGGCTTGACGTTTTAAGCATCACTGGACAGGAACGCACAACACACCCCTGCGAGTTGAACGAGACCAATCTGATGCCAGTGTAGGGCTGAAAGCGAGAGCGGAGCTATAAGTCATGTAAATTGTTCGGAAGATAGCTGACAAGGCACATGTTAGACAGCTTTAATACGATACATATATGAACCAATCAAGACCCAGCCAAAACTTCATGCGCCTAAGATATGCCGCCTGTCCTTCTCTGGCCGCCTGCTCGTATGTAATCATCAACGCTATGCATTCCGCCAAATACAACCGCAGCATAAACCATCGCCGAATCTTTACGCATCTTGGTCCACATGTAGAGAGCTGAACCTCTTACAGACACGACCACAAACTGAGATAGGCATAGTTCTCAGCGCAGTATACGGCAATAGATAATGTTGCCCTTGGCTCGATCGCTGCGACGAAGTTCAGTTGGCGGCTGGTGCCAATGCAAACAAACCCATTGCCCTTACATGTCATTGGATTTTTGGCTATAAGGATTGCTTAATTTAAACTTGTGTTCTTGATCCTTCAGCTGAGATCCTCGTATTCTGACTGCGCCGGATTGTCGCCGGCTTGTGATTGGTTCGCGGCTATAGTTGTATACAGCTAAATGGATTTTCCACACAGATATTGCTACACTTTGCATAGCCTACAGTCAGGCACAGGCGTTTGATCGTGAGTGCGTCGCACGATGGTCAGGAGAGTATCGTTTGAATTTGTGATGTGTTTATCTGTGAAGTCTCGTGAACCGCCAGGATGATATGGGATAGATTACTCGAGGTTTGACGCAAGTCAACTGGACATATCTCGCAAGCACAACGTGCCATATATTCCTTATCGTAGCATTCATTTCCATGTCCTCCAATGTGGATCTATGGCTGATATCATACATTGGTCCGTACCACTTCCACAACGCTGCGTATGACGAGCAGCAACTCGCTCAGCACAGCTACGACGAACCATTGCAGACTTACTGCCCAAAAATTATGCCACTTTGCCGCACATCTACGCAGACATGACGCAACAGTAGCATCGTCCAGATGTACAGTCCCTATCTGCAGCGTGCAAAAGAGCAAAAGAGAAGATCCTGTAGAAGGAGGATGAATGTTGATCGACGCAGGGATCGAACCTGCAATCTCTTGATTCGTAGTCAAGCGCCTTGCCATTGGGCCAGCCGACCTGTCATTGTTGAAGAGGCAAGGCAAAAAGAGATCTTGTACCATGGTGTCGAAGAAAATCTCTTCCCTGCAGAAAGCTTCGGCGGCCGAGATGTCCCGAGATTGTTCCGATTTTGCCCAAGTCCCTTCGTTGCCGCTACTCTTCTCTCAAGCATCACCAGAAGACTGCAGCTTCACTTCCCTTTCTTCTGTTCCTCAATCTTGCTAATTTCTTCTTGTCTCCTCTTCCGCAGTTCCGGAAGCATGATTTTCCTGCCCACGCCATCAGGCAGGCTCAACACAATGAGCCCCGTGATCCAATGCCTCAAGTCTGGGGCGACAAGTGTCTCGCCGCAGCCAGCTTTGGCGAGCATGCCTTTGGCGCAAGAAGAAGCAGGAACTTTGAGGCCATTGTTTGCAGCTTCATTGCGTGAACTGGCCGTGTCGCCGATCACGCTACCCATGACTTCGACATCGTGGAAGCCGTCGCATTCCAGTTCTGCGCGAAGCGCTCGTGTGAAGGTGTGAATGTAGGCTTTGGTCGCTGTGTAGGTGGCGATGTATGGGAGGCCGAAGATGCCAGCGTATGAGCCTGCGTTGATGATCAAGGAGGGCGAGTTGGCTTTGAGCGTTGGCAGGAGCGCTGATGTCAGGCGTGTAGGGAAGCGGGCGTTGATGGCGATGTTGGTGTCGATGTCCGCGCCGGAGAGCTTGTCAAGCGGCAGGTAGATTGGATTCGTGGTGATGCCGCCGACGCAGTTGATGAGCACAGTAAGTGGTCCAGAGACTGAGTTGGCTTTCTTGACGATAGCCTCGTAATCCACGTTCGGGTCCGCAGCGTCAGCGACGATGATCTCCACTGAACGTTCTGAATGTTGTTCCAGAAGCGACTTCTTCACGCCTTCCAATTTGGTCTCGTTACGGCCGTGGACGAGGACATTGAATCCCTGCGCGAGAAGTTCGCGAGCAAGTTCCAAGCCGATGCCATCGCTTGCGCCTGTCACAAGAGCCCAGGATGATAGTTCCGCATCGCGATATTTGTGAAGTTGTGATGGGCGGAGGAAATAGAGCCAGAGGATGAAGCTGGCATTGTAGACCAGCTTGATCAGAGTAATGGCACCGACTACCGTAGCCACAGAGATGAATAAAGTCTCAAACGCCATGTTGTTGATCGTCCGCCGAATATTATTGATGAATGAGTCTCGTGTCAAGGTTCACCGCCCTGTTTGCCTCAGCTTAGAGTTCTTAGTTCAACCTCGATGATCTTGTGTACCAGCTGCGCTCCGCGCTTAGAGTTGCCCCGGTGAACAATCCGAGCAGTATTGTACGATTGTGATTTGATTATAAGAATATCGGGCTGATTAGGACATGTTGCAACATTGATCGTTCTAAAGTTACCCCTCTCTCCTTTCGTAGCACCATCTCCACATCCCGATCGGGTCTAGCCCACACTACCACCGCATCTGCCTTCGTTACAAGCCACATATCGGTGCTGAGCATTACCTTGAATATCACTCGTCTTAGCACTGCTAAAGCAATGGCAGCCACCATGTGTGGGTTTGGCGAGGTCATACAGAAAAGCGTCGTGCATGCATTGATTTGGCTTGGACGTCCGAAGCATCTTCAGCTTTCCCCATCACCAACCCACAAGCGAGGAGACGAAACATTGTGAATGATACGATCATTCAATGTAATCTCATCTGCAAAAGAGAAGTCTATAGTCAACATCTACTTCTGCAAGCGTACTGACTGAGCTCGCCCTGTCTTCCATCTACCAAATGTCTATCCAAACCAGCTTCCTTACGCCTCAACCAGCGACCAGCCTGTCCTACACCAAGCTCCGTCCTGTCAACTCTTCCCCAACGCTCCAAAAGACATAGCAATCCCTCCAACGATCGAAGAGCAAAAGGATGGCGCTCGAGGTGTTTCAATGCATCGGCCGGGAATCGAACCCGGGGCTGGCCGAATCATTTGAGATGCTAGATCTCGAATGGCAACGGCCAATTTTACCACTAAACCACCAATGCTTTGATGAAGTGCTCAGCTAGTTTGCTGTATATATACGCTGTCAATTTGCATCATCTTCGGTGTAGAGGTCCAGGAAGCTGGAGACGAATTTGCGGACAGCGATCTTGAAGATCTTTCAGCATGATTTCGACGGGAACAGGTCGTTGACATAGCCGAATGTACCATTGAGATACCATTGCAGCGAGGGCAACAGTAGAGTATCCAGCATGCTGATGCCATGCGATATGGACTTACAAAAGAGTGTGTTTGCCACGGAGAAGTATCTGACGCAGCAGTAGATTTGCCCGGACTGTATGCTGATACAATAGAATATAGCTTGAGAAACGAACATGCTTGTCACCGAGAGAAGACCGATACATAATTGTAGAAGTCTGAATTGTATGCCGATATTCTAAGACCTCTCTTCAATGATGGCTATGCTTACCACTGAGAAACGGCTGGTGAAGCGTTGGAGAGACAGACAGTGTGTACTAATGCCAGAAGATGCCGATTCATAAGGTAAAGTGCTTGCCACCGAGAAACAGCCTGGAGAGCGATTGTGCGGCTAAAATTATGTGCTGATACCATTGCATATAGCTAGATTGATGGACATGCTTGCCACGGAGGGACGGCCTGTGTAGCAGTTGCGCGGCTTGAACCGTATGGAAATACCATTTCATATAGCCAGATTAATGGATATATTTGCCACTGAGAAAAAGCCTGGGAAGCAATTTCGCGCCTAAAACTATATGCTGTTACTATTGAGCACAACTAATTTAATGGACATGCTTGCCACTGAGAAGCGACTGGTGCGGAGTTTGAATGGCCTGGATCACATGTTGATACCATAAGACATGGATTCAAATATTACAATGCTTGCCTTTGAGAAAAGCACTGGTGAAGAATAGAGCGGAGTAGATTATACCAAACTGCATGTTATCGTGAAGGATCTGCGCTAGGAACTATCAACTCTGACGATTCGGCATGTCCTGCCAGTACCACCTAGCCTCATCATTTGCTGCAGCGTGCATCTTGCGTGCCACAGCATTTAATTTCCCCCCGAGAATCGCAGTCTCGAGCTCAGGCCGCTCCCAGGGCCAGTCTGAGAGCAGAAAGCCTTCCATGTACGTATTCCTCCCATAATCGTAAGCGCACCTCTCCCGCAGCTTCTCCTCATACTCCTGTTTGTGTTCATGTTCCTCCGTCTCCCCATCGAGCTGCCTGAATCGTAGCCCGAAAATTTCCACGTCGTCAAGTCTGGCGACTGGCTGAATGGCTGTCTGCATGATGTTGGTGAAGTGCCTGTAGCCGTCTGTACAGTAGCAGTCTATGAGGTGCAGGGTGCGCAGCGCAGGAAGCTGCTGATTCAGGAGATTGCGCAGGTTGTCTGTAGAGAAGACGAAGCCACGGAGTGATAGCGAGCGTAGATTTCTCAATGCTGATCCATTTGCTGTGAAGATTCTCCAGAGACATTCGTACGAAGATCCAGGCCAGAATACTTGCTGAGACGGTGGGGTCATCTTGTGGTCGTTCCAGTATTGGTAGAACCTGCATTCGCCGAGTTCAAGCTCAACCAAGGCGTCCATTACGATGGTCGACAGCCCACCAAAGGTTCCGATGCTGTGTTCGGTACCTGTAAGTAGGGGAAGGCTCAACGAGCGTACATTCATTGGCGAGTATCCATTGTCCCCGAACCTCTGCCACAGCTGATCATATCTAAGTCTCATGTTGTTATTGCCTGAATGGCGTGGGGAATAGCGATCAGTGTCGCGGTGGCTTGTTTCAAATGGGTGGCGACCGAATGATATGGACTCCCAGGTCCCGCCATAGCTCAATATGTCTGCCATGAACGTTTGGAATCGATTGTAGTAGCTCCCCTTGGAGTCTTCGATATTCTCTTCCGCATTCGACCAGTGAGGGAGGACAGTGTGGTCGAACAGACGTTGACAAAGATGCGTGTAGCTTTCTCCGTTATACGCAAGTACACGGAAGTCTGAATGGACAAGGTTTCGTAGCTTGGGCAATTTTGCGAACGCCTCCAACAAACATTCGCGCGCCTGGTTGCGGTCGACAGTCCAATCTCTGCCTCGGATCCTTTTCTGGTTCTCCCAGCGGCGGTGATAGTCGGCAAATCCTGTATGGCACCCTCTCATGTGATTGCCTCCCTGGTAGCCGGCAGAGGAGCGGTAGAGGTTTGAGTTGCGAATGTCGCGCATTGATAACACGTCTTCTGGCTGCGATTCATCTCTCGATGGCGAATTCCGTGGTACTCCCTGCTCATCGTCGGTCGGCGGTGCCATGCCGTACTCGAGCAACGAGCCAGTGCCGCGTAAAGACGCTGGGATCCTTGAGTTATTGGTTACACCGCTTTCGATCGTTTTGAACATTGCAGCGTCGGCTTGTAGAGCCTTGATGTAGGCCTCGTCTCTCGATGAGGCGAGGTGGTCGGATCTTTCGAAGAAGTATTCGTATCTGCTGTAGTCGGTGGCGATCTGGGCCTCGTAGTAGCTAGCATCCCAGACAAGAGTTGTAACATGCTGACTGAAGTAAGGGTGTACTAGTATTTCGCGCAGCTTGCGAAGGGCGTTCATGCGTTCGGCGACAACGACGGCTCTGATGAGGTAGGGCGAGCAGAGCGTGTATAGCTCTTGGCACGCAAGGCGACATTGCGCAACATCTGGGCTTCGACCGACGAAAGCATAGTCGAGAATGCGTGTGTTCAGTTCTATCGGAAGCCTACCGAAGGGCGTCTGTGATGCGGTAGTGCTGAATGTAGCCATAGTGTCTGTTGCGTGTGCGAGGTGTTAAAATATAGTCTTTCCAAAGGACCAAAATCCATTTGTGTAGGTGGGGTGGTTTCGACGAGTGAAGCGTCGATAGGAATCAATAAACCATGCCAAGGCGCTCCGGTTGGAGCCGAAGACAATACATCACGTGGCAGTCTCCAGGTCTTTCCGGACAGGTTTTCAGATCTCGTCGACAGCTATCTGATGTCAAGAACTAAAAGGAAATACTATTGAAGACTCGAGAGTCCTTCAACGACTCTTTGCCAACCGAGAACAACTGCCATTGGATTCCGACACGAAAACAAACACCTGAGCCATCGAGATTGATTTTATGACTCAGTCGATTCTCGCGATTGAATAAACACATACCTGCTGTTCTCGACATAAGAACACACACGTCTGGCCAACGAAATCTCATCTCAGCTTATGGGCTCACTGCTAAACACATGCCAACGCCCAAGATCGTAGACAATATAAAATGTCTACAACATTGGAACAGGAGCCCAGTTGCATTCCAAATCTCAGCGTCAAGTTATCTGGGACTCACGATATATACACAAAGCGTTTGCCGTTGAAAGTCCTGTTACAAAATACTTGCTTTGGTCAATTCTTAGAGCACATATATCACGCCTTCTGCTAAGCTATGAGAATATACTACAGACTGAAAAACGAAGCCGAAGTCACCTAGAGTCTTCGAAGCACCATCCTTGGAGATCCTCATCATCGTGGTATCCGAAGTAGCGTAAAGCTAGAAATCTTGGACTGGAATTTCTGCCCAATGATCTCTCGCCTCCTGGTTAGGCGCACCCTTGGCCTTTCGCAGAACATTGTTTGGCCGCCCTCCCATCATCGCATCTTCAAGCTCTGGACGTTCGCAAGGCCAGCTCCCCGCCGTGAACGGATAGAACTCCGCAAGACAACCAGACAGTGTTGCAATATCATAGTCCAGGTTGCGTTTGATGCGCATTCTGTCCTTCAGTTCTTCGTCCTGCTGGGATTGACGAACGTGACAGGCAAAGAACTTCACGCCGTAGATCTCTACGCCAATAAGATGAAGGGATGCAGACAGCTTTTCTCTTGTGTGGCTCAAGAAATCTTGGTAGCTCTCAAGGGACACACAGTCCAGAAGGTGCAGGGTGTGGAGGCTCCTCACACTTACGAGCAAGTCATGCATTGCAGCCTGCTCGAAGATGAAGTTGCGAAGCGTCAAGACCTGGAGGTCCTCGAAGTCGTGCTGCCTGGCGACCAGAAATCGCCGGAAGAACTCATGTGGTGGTTCTTTGTCTCCGCCGGCATAACGGCGAGCAAGAACATGCACACTGAGGTCCCAGTACATCTCATATCCTCCCCATTCGCTGTGGAGGCGGCTGCCGTGCTTGTGGTCGAGTTTGAGGACTCGGAGGTTTGACATCATTCGCCCCAAGTTCGGGCTGCTCACTGTCGACCTGCGCCCTCCAGCACCACTCGACGCCACACGAAGTTGCAAGGTATCGACGGCTGGCAGCGCACTGATATGCACGTCCAATATACACTCTGTCCGTTCTTGCGCCTCTTGTAAAGTGTCAAACCTGTTGCTCATGAACGGATGATCGCCAATCGAAAGGGACTTCCAGCTCCCCCGATGAGGCGGGCGCAAAGCATTCAGGAATTCTTTAGAATGGTTTGGTTCTTCGAAGCTTCTGAAACTTGGGCAGACGACGCCGCCGAACATCCGTTTGCATAGGTCGGCATAGCTCTCTTCAGCGTACGCCAGTCCTCGAAAATCTGAATATGAGATGTGTTCTAATCGTGGAAAATGTTCGATGGCCGCAGTGAAACGGGTATGACTTGGCTGACATGCTCTGATAGACTGTTATGATGTTCTGCCCCTACTGCGCAGCGACGCTATATCTTCGCCACATCATACAACATGCAGTACCGTCGAGAGACCAACGAGCACCTTGTACCCATCAATCGCCAAAGCGCAGCAATCAAACATCCTCACCAAAAAAACACCCGTGCAAACTATCGAGAGGGTATCCGACTCATTTCAATTTACAGTATCTACACTTTCAATTCATCCAAAGTTCACAAGTTCTCTCAAATTCTCATCAATCTTTCCATCTCCATCGTCTTCTCAATCACCGATAAGCAGCCCTCCTAGTCCAATAATACCCCGGCCCACACCACCGATGCCTCGGCTCCTCTTCCATCTCCAACCAACTCCTAGTCAGCGGCTGCGGAAGAGGGACTCTGCTCGGCCCCGGCCTCACTCGTCTATGCACCAGATTCGCGCGTCCATCCAGACACAGCTTCTCCAGTCTCGGCGCATCTATAACGTCCGGCTGTGAATGATCGTCGTCAACGAACTGGCGATCGTCTTTGACGACGCTGTCTTCGTCCCAGTCGCCTTGCGTTGTCTCGAGGGGGTCAACGACCCAAGATTCCTGATCGAGGCCCGCGACGAGGGAGGGCAGGTTCGCGGCGAGGTTGGCGCGAGATTCCTCTGGGGCGGAGGAAGGGTAGAACTGATGCTCGAAGAGGTAGACTTCGATGCCGGAGAGGTGGAGGTTTGAGCGGATGAAATCGCCAAAAGCCGCGGTGCTGTCTGCTTCGCCGAACTCGGCGGCGTCGCTGGTGGGGTGCAGCTCGCCGACGCAGAAGATGTTGATGAGGTGCAGGGTGCGGAGGGTGGAGGCGTGCGCGCCGAGGACTTTGACGAGGGTCTTGTAGTCTGTGACCCAGCCTTCGAGTTCGAGGGTGCGGAGGAAGGGGAAGTGGCGGGTGGCGACGAGGTCGTTGAAGGGTTGCAGGGTTTGCAGGCTGGTTACGTCGCCTTGGTTTTGGAGGAAGCCGTCGATGGGGCCTTTGGCGGCGAGCGCGAGGTGGACGATTGTGTCCGGGATTGCGTTGAAGATGCGTCGGAGTTCAGGACCGATGCCTGCGTTTGCTGGGGGGAGGGAGTCTTCGAAGAAGATGGGGAGGCGGAGGGATTTGAGGCCGTTAAAGAGGCGTGGCCAGTCGCGGGAGGGGATGGGGTCGCCGTTGAGTCTGTAGCGGCTGAGGTCGGTATTTTGGAGGAACTCGTGGTGGGAATCGTTTAGCCTTTTCGGGTGATCCTTGAGCTCGTCTGTTGATAGAAACTGGGTTTCTTTGAACAGCGCTAGAGGATCTGTGGAGTTGCAGCGCTGTTCGAACGGGTGAATGCCGAGCGTGACGGCGCGGAGGTCTGGCTTGACCGTTACGATAGTATTCCACGCTTCGAGGATGTCCTCTGTGACTTCGCCATTGTGTTCGAGGTTATTCCATCGCTCAGGCTCGCGGACGTTGCCGAACAGGCGTGAGCAGAGGGCCATGTAGCATTCACCTTCGCGCGCAAGTTCGCGGTAGTCTGTGAAGTGGACATGGCGTAGTCTGGGGAGACAGCTGATTATCTGCTGTATGATGCGAGGCCATTCGTGGTTGGTGTCGAGGTCTTCATGGTACTTCTGAAGCCTCTTGTAGATGGGAAAGCTCTGGCGAGCACCCATGCGATCGCCGACGTCTGCGAGCTGATTTGCCGTACCGGCCATGGAGTCCAAGTCGATCATCCTCCATGCCTGCTCGTCCGATATGGGCGTTCCGAGACGCCAGAAGTAGGCTTCCGCAGCCTCGGCGCATGGCTTGCCAGTGTTGTTGCGAAGGAACTTGTGGTAGTCGGCTTCTGCTTTCGAGCGCCTATACCACTCTTCGTCGAGGAAACGGCGGACGCCACTGTCTTCGATGCTTTCGCAGTCGTCGACATAGTTTTCGTAGATTTCCGCGCTGTACGGGTCGAAGTAGCTCACATCGTAGATGAGTGTGGTAACGTGGCGACTAAAGTAAGGGTGAGCCGCCACTTCCTGGGCCTTTGCGATTTCGGTAAGTCGCCTGGCTAAGACGATCTTGGTGATGAGGAAGGGCGAGCTGAGCTCTTTGAACACCTTGCACACGCGACGACATGCCGAGATGTCAGGACGGTGCTCGCCGAGGTACTCGAAGATTCTACCCAAGAGTTCGGGCGGCAGATCCGTGACGCTTTTGGCCATGGCAGAGGAGCGATGTGAGGTTATTGGCGACTAGTTCAGCCCTACCGTTGGGCAGCGTGCTGGCGGTTTTGTGTGAAAGTTCGGGTAGCTGTCCTTGCGGCCTCGCACGGCCGGTGGGTGTTGCGGGGAGTGGACGGATCGTCAGTCGTTAGAGAAGTGGGTGGTGGGACAAGGATGCTGTATATGAATGTTAAGACATAGCTTGGTCGTTGATATTGCCGGTTGGGGGAACGATAGTGGTAGTATGTTGTTGTTATCGCCAAACTAGCTCGAGTCGCCAAAACAACAACACAAAGAGCTTGAGCGCGTCGCGATGTCACCAACGTTGGCGATGATGGAGTCGACCTCGAGCTAGCTGCCGCTTCGAGCTCCGCAGCTCCGCCCTTGGCGTGGATCGATCATGATTCTGGAGTCCGCCCGCAAAACCTTGAGCTTACTTATCACACGGGAACACACCAACCATTTTGGGGAATCGTTCTGTCTTGTCGTGTTTAGCCTGTCTCGTGTGCAAACGGTCCTCGATCCTTCCCATATCATCAGCAACGGCCTATTCGATGATGGCCAACGGACGAACTGTACTGCGTTCATGACGAGAATAGCAACACCCACAAGAGCGTGCTGTCCTCCAAACGCAACGAGAACTCAGCCTTGCGCCGTATTTCGGCAGAATCGCCGCATCGAAGAGATCCCGTGATCCCATCATACCCATCGATAGAGCATTGCGACGCGTTGGAAATGCAACAGGAGAAGCGGTCGGGATCGAGGAAGAGGTGGACTTGAGCTTTGCACGCGCAACAGGGAAAGGACAACATCATATACCATCAAGACAAGGCAGCCATACCCTGGTAGCAAGGGGCACCAAAGTTTGCATGCCATCGTAGGGCTGCCAAAGTGTATACCGCATCCCCGGCAGATGCGCAGGATGACTGTCATTTGTGCACAAGAGCTGGACGCGAATACAAGCGATCTTGGTCGGCCACACAGAGCAAAAGGACATTCGCACACACGGATTGCTACACACAGCAACATCTCCTGCGCAAACACGCACGATGATCGCCTCGTCATGTCTTGCCCTCAGCTCGATCGTCGCCCCTGGCGGAATTGACAGCTGATCAAGCGCAACGCGATGGTTTGATCACCACGGTCAGCCGCAGTTACGCTCACAAAGCACATGGCTGCCACGAAGTAACCACTTTGTGATACTCTGCTGGTTGCTCGCCTTGAAACTCGTGTGCCAGCTTAAATATGGCCGACTACCGCTCTTTCGACTGCCCATCGTCATCCCTTACTCCAGGGAGCCTTGCCCGATTGGGCGCCACGGTTCTTATGGGCGCACGATATAGGCCCTGGCGCATTGCTTACACTCTAACCACAGGATATAGACTCGCTGCCGTTGTATCATATAGTAACGTCTTCAGGTTCGCCTGACCTTAGTCAATACTCGACTTGCGCATAAGTATTCCGCCTTCCTTTCCTTCCCTCCCTTGCTGCGCCCTTTCTGCTACGATTCTCTCGGCGACAACACTGACAACCAGCAACCTACACCTCACACACCGCTATCATTCCGACACAATGCGCCTCGTCTCAACCCTCTCAGTCTGGCTCCTCGCCGGCCTAGCCACAGCCCTCGATGGCAACGCGACCAACGCAACCTGCACAAACACCCTCACCGAATCAGCAAAATGCTGCGTCGCACCAGCCCACCACACCGAAACCTCCTACACAGACTGCGGCGGCTGCGCCCTCGCAACCACAACAACCGGCCCAAACTGCGACATCGTACGAACCGTCCCTCCCCCTCCAAGAACTCCCCCAAGATCCAACACCCAAACTAACACCTCAAAAACAGGTCCGCTGCGCCCTCCCCACCACCCTCACAAACACAACAACAACCGTAACCGCCTGCTCCGCCTCCCCAACCTGCACCCACGTCGTCACCTCCACCGAGCCTTTCGGCTGCCAGATCACCGTCCCGGCGCGGACGAAGACCGAGTTGATTGACTGCAAGGGCTGCGCGCTGACGACGACCACCGTGGTTAATAAGCTGTTTGGCTTGGGGCCGGTGTGTCAGGGCGGGAGAAAGACGGTGGAGGGTGGGACCGGGGTGGCGATGGCGACGAAGTGTTTGGCGGAGGAGTAGGAGATAGTGGTTGATGCGGTGGGGATTGGGGAAGGTTATGGGTGTTGTATGATGATAACGACGATGGGATAAGGAGGGATGAGTATATATTTGTTTATTTCATGTTTGCTGCCACCGTCTTTCCACTTGCTGATGTTGCTGCTACTGTTGCCGTCGCCACAGCTTTCTAGCATTCCAGCGAAGGTCGTCCTCCACCCGCTTACCGCTCACCGGCCCGTCTGCCATGCGCTTTAACTGCTCGAAGGTGCCATTCATTCCCATCCTTGCACTCCACAAGGTCACAGTCCGCCCGGCTCACGGCAGTAAAATGGCCGACCTTCCAGAGCATCGCTGGCGGTACTACCAAGCAGGTTTAGCAACATCAGTGGGGCGCATCTGCGTTGGTCGCTGAGCTCACCCGTGGCGAGCAGATGGCGCTGCCAGGCATTCCGACTGGTGCGACCACTTCTTCGTGACCGCCTGATCTACCGGACCGCTGAGATGGTAGCGCTTATGTCTATCAAGCCGGCGAGCTGCAGAGATCAGGTAAATAAGTCAAGCTGGCGACCTGGTGTTGCGAGCTGGCTTGCTTGCTGGATAGATAAGAATATTGGAGACGGTTGAAGCGAAGCGGCAACTATGCGCGAGTGTAGGATGGCTCTGGAGGCGCTTTTGTCTCCAGCACAATTGCGCATCGACAATCAGCCAAGGTACAAGAGAGAAGGATGGATGTCGCTGGGCGCCCAAAGCGCGGCGGGCAAACATGTAAGCTTCAAAGCCGCTCGTTGTTGATGTTTGATCCGTCTTACAGGGGTGCAAACTCATGTCTTTGATAGAGAAAAACTGGTTAGGCTGCTGGATGCCGCTTCACAAGATTAACATGATGCTGGCGCTCGGCACAAAAGCCTATCACCACCCCCAGCACAGGAACCCATCTCCCATCCACCAAGGTCCGGCAGAAGTCCCTGAAATCCGGCGAAGAGCCAGCTTCGAAACACAATCAGCAACATGGCTCCTTTGCGGTATTCGGGCAACTATGCTGCCAACTGGAAATGTGTTGAGTGCGAAACGACCCACACCAATCGAGACGGCTTCGCACCTTGGGACACATCAGACGGCGGTATTATTTGCGAAGCTTGCATTACCGGGAAATTCGACAAGGCGTTGCATGGTTTTGACGTAAAATGGCCTGCGCGCTGGGGCGACGAAGAGCTGGATCCCCTCGACTTCACCGCTTTCCTCTCGGCAGATTACATCAATCAATATCTCACGAAACGCTCAGAAATTGCCCAGCGCCGCAGTATATATCACCCCAAGCCTCTGGACGATCTGAAGCGCGGCGTAGACTATCAGGTGTGTCCCCGGTGCAAGACCTTCGGCTTTCTCGACAGCGACTGCATGGACGTGCGTTGTGAGTGTCTTGCCAGTTTCTGTTTTCGATGCGGCATGGAGGTCGAGGACATCGATCCGTTGGATATGACCGGCCACTGGAACGAGAAGGATGGGTGCGATCGATTACTCAGTCCTAGCTCTGGCGAGCAGCAAGGTGGAGAATCTGGAAGCGATGGGTCCGAGGAGGAGTTCATTCAAACGACGCCTGCCAAGCTGGAAAGACTTGACGCCGCTGCTTCACGCTTCAACGCAGCCATGCAAGGAGCAAGTGCGCCGAGCCAGTCTCTACTCATGCGATACCTCGAAGGAGACAGTTCGCCTTCGCAGGACGAGATGACAGAAACTTGGGACTTGATGTCCGCACGTCCTGGACACGTGAGCGAAGATGAGTGGCTGGACGGCGAGCGTCTTCGCGAGCAATGCCTCGTAGAGTTCCTCAGCCATGTACAGGAATCTCGAGGTCAACGAGGACGCACACAGCACGAGCAATTCCACGTCTTGAAAGGCGCATACTTGCTCCTCCAGCCAATCGGAGGAATCTTCGACATGTCTCGTCTCAACACCCGCCTGGCTGCTTGCGCGTGGCTAGCCGACAGAATCGCAAGCGCCGGAGTAACAGACGGACACAGCAATGCCGCTATCTTCGACCACCAAGATGGTCCTGACAGGATTATGGCATTCAATCTTCTGTACATTACACTCAAGAGCCACGTGTTTGTTCTCCCGCAGCACGTCGTCTCGTTCGACTTCCTGGGCAATGTGGCCGAGCGTCGAAATCTTGGTATCTTTGTGCGAGTGCAAGAGCGCAGCAATCCGAAGGCTGACGAGTTCTGCGAGAGAACGGTGGGCGATTTCAATGCTCTTTGCGGATTGATCGTGAACCCGGAGGTCAATACTTTTGCCACACCTGACCGTCCGGTTGGTATGTATCTTGGGAGCGGACATGGAGGTGTGTGAGCTACGTTAGTATCCATTGCAATACCTGTCTTTTGGCATGATATCTGCACATGATCACGAAAGGCGTCAAAAGCAATGTTTGGGAATAGTTGCACATTGGTTGTAGCTATCAGCGTTAGTGTATCGCCCAGGAATACGTGCATAAACGGATATCTTGAGACTTGCTTCGGTATTGGAAGTAACATCTTCTCCTAATTTGCAACGCCAACTTGGCGCTTGACGATACATACAAATGCGAATGTTATTGCTATTGTAGATCCTCGCCTTCATACTATGCCAATGCCCATGACTCGTGACCTTAAACCTTAATTACGCTCCGGGCTTGACCGTATTCTATACGGGCGGAGAAGTTCTTCGCTGCGCCCCTGCGTACAGAGCACAAAGATATTCTTCTCTGCCCTATGTAACTAAGACTGCCGAAACACTTTCATCCAACCACAGCCTGGCTCTTCGCTCATGTTTCCCAATGAAATGATGGCCACCGGCTCTGCTGAGGTTGCGTAGGATGCCCCGGCCGTCTCTGACGGTTGAGCGCAGCGCCAGTGCCTCACGTACTGAATACGCCAGGCACAGTGCTGCAGGGCGTTCCATTAATGCGTACGCGATGGCGCGTATGTTGGGCGCAGTAATCGACGAAGGTATAATAGCAGCAAGTCGCACACTTGACATCTATGGTAGGCCCAGATCCTTCCTTTGTTAACAAATTCATTTTCAACCTACAGTACCTTCTCCTCTCTTTGCAGTCAATACTCATTCAACCATGCTGAATGCTACGCTATTCCCACGTGGCGAAGCGGACTTCGACTTCTACAGATACAACCCGAGCAGACCAGCGGGATGGACGTTTTGCATACTTTTCGCAATCGCCACAGTGGTACATCTTTGCTATATCGTGCCATATCGGTCCTGGTTCTTCATACCTTTCACACTTGGTTGCGCTGGTAAGTCACCGACGTCAGGATCTTCACGTCATGTAGAGCACCATGAACCTCCAACTAACAACATATAGCTGAAGCAGGCGGCTACTACGGCCGACAATGGGCCCACGACAATATCCGCCTCGGAACTCCATACCTCCTACAACTCTTCCTCCTCATCGGTGCCACGCCACTACTCTCAGCATCAATCTACATGGCTCTATCACGCCTCGTCAAAGCCCTGGATGCCTCCCACCTCTCCCTCGTCCGCATCAGCTGGGTCTCGAAAATCTACATTCTCATCGACATCGCCTGCCTGGTCCTACAAGTCATGGGCACAGTCACGCAAGCCTACGGCGGCGCAGACAAGCAAGACACCGCCGTCAACCTCGTCGTAGGCGGTCTGACCTTCCAACTGATTGCTTTCCTCTTCTTCATGCTACTAGCTTGGATCGTGCACCGCCGCTTGGCGAAAGAAGGCACCGAAATCAGCAGTCGCCCGGACATCAAGTGGAGGAAGCACTTCTGGGTGCTGTATGCGGCGAGTATTTTGGTCCTGGTACGCAATCTTGTCCGCATCATCGAGTACAAGCAAGGGCCTGAGGGCAACATCATGGGCTCGGAAGTGTACTTGTACGTCTTTGATGCGGTGCCGATGTTTGCGGTGGTGTCGCTCTACGTGGTTATCTATCCTGGACGAATGATCAAGCAGACAAGGAGGGCGATGAAGGGTCACGGTGATGGGCTTGAGATGCCGTTGGTGTGAAGATGAGTGGCGAATACTTTTTCATACGGAGCGGAGCACTGGAAATGATTTTGGGAGCTATTTCAAGGTTCATTGTTAACATAATAGATTTAAGGAAATACAGACAAAGCCATCAAAGCTGCTGGAGAGCTATGACTAGTGGTCGCAGAAGATTGCGTGGCATCGTGTTTGAAATGCCTTCCGTTCCGGTCATGAAGGTTGATCACTCTCGTCTCATCATCGCGCTGATTGTGTAAAGGGAAACCCGCTCCAGACACAGTCCCGGGACCAAGCAGTCCGACATGCTGCTCTGCGGTGTATGCGCGCCACAATTCAACCCAAACTCCCTCGCGAAATCACAAAACTCATTCTCTCAATCACAATCCTTCTCCAAAGCCGCCCTCAGCAGTCGGCGAACCCTCCGGATTGCCCTGAGAGCCAGGCATGGCGCGTGTCAACTCACCCCATGGCTGGACCCATGGCTCGAGGCTCTGCTCGGCGAAAGGCGAACGACGGTGTCTGGGGGCAGCCTCCTCCGCACGAGGAGGCACGATGTCCCGGCCAGCGATGGTCTCATCCTCTCTTTCAGCGGCACGGGCAGCTGCTCGAGCAAGTCGCTCCTGTCCTATCTCAAGGAGTCTGGGGTCGATGCCTTCATCCTGTCGCTGCCTCTCCTCGGGAGTCAGGCGCCTCAGCCCGTCGACCAGGTCCATTCTGCGACGCCTCTCTTCCTGCCGGGCGTCAGCAGCATCCTCAACTCCAGGCGGGCGGTTTTGCTGCATCTCCTGAATGTCCGCAAGCACCCCGCGCTCAAAATCGGGATCAAACTGCACCTGGCGCTGAGGATGGTGATCACGCCAACCGTATTCTACCCTCATGGCGTCTCGCTGCAGGAATTCGTTGCCGTTCTGAGGACGAATGAACTCGAATCTTAAGTTCGACAGAGGGTTGACTTGGCGTCCGGTTCTCGCCATGTAAGCTTCAAGGTGGTCGTGGAGGCCTGTGATTTGTGCGATCAGGTATAGTCCGAGCGGGCTCTCGACCACAAAGAATTCTAAGCAGCCACCCGTCGCATCAAAACCCAGCATAGTCAGGCTGTCGAGCATTTCCCTGGCTTGTACACGGTCCTCGAGAGTCCCAGGTCCGACGTCGAAGATGGCGTAGTTGATGGGGTTCTCTGCGGTCTCGGGAGTCCACGCGTAGTACGCCTGCTGCGCCCACTCGTAGGCCTCTCGCCTCGCACTCGCACTGGACAAGTTGAACACGCCTCCGATAGGGCGAGCCAGGACGCCGTTCCTGATAGGCTCTTCGTCAATGTTGTTTTCGAAGATGAAGCCGATTCCCCTCATGAACGCCATTGCTTCGTGGCGGTGATCTGCCACGGTTTGCACCCAGACTTCGCGGCTCACACCGTGCTCCGGACGGTACTGGAGCATGTTTGCCAGTATGGTGTGTCGCTCCCTATTGGTCATTCGGCCTTGAGGCACGTTTGGAAGTGGAACACCGAGCATGCGCTGCATGAGTAACAGCAGCGGCTCGCTGGCATTCTGAATGGTAACGTTCCAGGCCCACGTCTCGAATGAGATCTGTTCGGTCCAACCAAGTTCCTCCTCTTCTTGCTCGTTGTCATATATCCCACTTCCATCAGCAGGTCTGCCCCATCGAGGACAGCTGCCGCCATTCTCCGGATTACTCCAGTGCCCAGACTTGTCCAAGGCCTCTTTGCCGCAGACGAAGCAGTAGCTCGTACTGCAAGTCTTGCAAGTCATGTGATTACAGCCTTCTTTCAGACCCCAAGGCGCCTTGCATTGCGGACAAGGCATGATGTCGAGGTCGCCAGGAAGAGCGATGCCTTTGAGATCCTCCGCAGCTTTGAGCTGATCGCGTAAGAGCTGTGCACCTTTGGCCTTGTAGCGGGCTGGGAAGACTCCATCGGGCCAAAGGACAGCGAAATCGTCGACGCGCATCTCAACACCGGCTGGTCCGCCCCATCGTGCTGGGTATTCGAAATCGAATTTCATGGCATTTCCGAAGAGCGGCATAATGCAGTCTCTGCAGACCAGGTCGCCTTTGTTTGTCTTCCAGGGTCGCCTTTCGTCACCAGGGATGGGCAATTTGTTCTTGTACTCGGTGATACAGGTGCAGCACTCCCAGACCCCGTAGGGTTGGTCCAGGGCGAGAGTGAGCGGCGGTGATGGTGGAGTTGCCATGGTGGTGGCAATGATGGTGTTGGTTTTGTCGTTTTGTTGTGTTTATGTTGCTTGGAAGTATAGTGGTTAGTGTTGGTGACAAGGTGGTGAGGTGGGAAGAGAAGATTGTTGTTGTGGTGTGGTGTGTGCGATGTAGGGACATGAGGAGTGCAGGGTATCGCTGGGCTAATGTAGCTTTCGAAGTGTCGCGTTGCTCACTCTCTTTCACCAAAGGGCTTGTGAATCTACGTGCTAGGCAGCACAATCGCGTCCAATGGACATCGTGTGAACGTGAACCGTGAAGGTCAAAGTCGGGTGCAGTGAATTTGGACGCTTACACAAAGCCGTTGCTGCATCTTACCACCACCTCTACTTGCAAAGCGTGCTACTTGGTAATATCAAGATTTCTGATATGCACCCGATGCGAGAGATGTTTATATATTCACAGAGAAAAGGCTACATGTGTCCCGAGTCCTGCATCGGCCAGTATGGTAAAGTAGCGAGCAGAACCTCATCCGTAGGTTTAATAGGACGGTGAGACAAGATAACTCTCAGTGGAAGGACAAAAACGGTTCGGGACTGTGAGCGTTTTCATAAGCTCATGCTTAATGGTGGTATACAGGAGAAAATCAGGCATTATCCAAGTCTTGCACGCGTTGTCTCTCTGCTTCTCTCCATATTATATAGTTGGTGGTCTTCCTTGCTTTGCTGTCTTTAGCCCGTTATAACGACAGTAACAACTTGCCAATGTAGAACGAGAAGGCAAGAACTCCAAGGAGCTTGAGCAGGTCAACAATGGACCTCAAGGTGAGTACGAAGGGCTGGCGCTTCTCGTCGTAAGGCTCGAAGACGCGGTCCATCCACTGCTGGGATTCAAGCAAAGTCTCCGAGTCCAGTGGCTCGCATTTGAAAACCATCGACTCTCCGGCGTCAGTCGCGAAAGGCACTGCGTAACGGATCTTCAAGCAAGTGAAGTAACCGAAATCGTGCCCGTCGAAATGGCAACCACCTGTAAAGTGGAGGATATGCGGCATCGGGAAAACGCGGTGTTTCATCAAGCCACAGATGATGCCGCGTTGGTAGTCGTACTCTGCGTGATCGACGGTGCTAAGCGTCAGGTCGAGGTTGCGGAATCTCTCGATTGCGATTCCGGCTTGTTCAATGAGGTCGGCCAGGGCTTCTGTGATGCCTTCCTCTGCTCTTTCGCGGTCGAACGGCCTGTAATAGGAGGCGAAGCGTCTTGGCGTGGACAGGCCGAACATGCTGGTCGGATCTTCCGAGAAGGCGGCTTGCTCCAGTCTGTGGACTGCGAGGTTGAATCTCCTGGTGATTGGTCAGCGTACGTTCTGGATTCTATGTGGAGCGACAGGTAATTTACAGGGCGGGAGCATCGTTTGGGCCAAACGGGTGAACATTAGGCTCTTCAGAACGATATCTGGGCGGAGACAATCGTAGGTGCTGGGTGTAGAGGTGCTGCGCCAACCATTCCCCATAAATTGATCGTGCGATCAAGGTGTAGTGCTCTTTGGCATCTGCTTCGGCATCATAACCGGGTCCTGCAATTGCGGTTCCAAAAATTGACCAAACGCTGTTCTGTGCTCTCTGTATTTGCTGTCCTTGACCAGCGCCAGTCTGCAGGCGGTGTAGATCCATTCTCAGGTTTTCAGCGCTGATTGCCATCCTCCTGAACTGCATGGTGTAGATAGCTTGTAGATTCCTCCCGATTGAGCCCGTAATCGCTGCAATCGAGTCCCAGGTAACTCCATCGATGTCGTTGTGGTAGGCCTGAGCCAGAGCGTGTTGATAGGCATCGAGATAGACTTCTGAGCTCTTGAGTTTGACGGCCAACATCATGTGTTGGAGAGGCTTGTAGGCCACTGCTTGCCAGTATCTCGGAGCGGAGTGCAGAACCGCCATCATTGCTGGCCCGACGGTCGTGAGGCAGTCCAGGAGCTCGGCAATGGCGCATACGGTGACGATCTGCGGGAAAAGAATCTCGTTCACCCAAATCAAAGCTCCGATGTCCTCTTTCCTGCAATTTGCAAGGTCTGGTTGCCCTGCAACCTGTTCGGGAGTGGGATCGATGTCGTGCATCGCCGCCACAAGGACTTTAAATGCCCTTTTCGTCATGTCCAGGACTGACCGACGACCGAAGACATCTGCTCCCATCCGCGGCCAGCCTTTACCTTCGCACCATTGAGTGTCTTGGAAGACCTCGGCGTCCAGGTGCAGGTCCGGCAGTATTTCCTTGCCCTCCAGGAAGTACGCTCCCTCCACATACTTGAGAGCCATTGTCTTGACTCTCACCTCCTCTCCGGTCGACGGATGCTTGATCTCGTCGATGCCGATGGTTGCAGCCCATTCGCTGCTGAGAGTCGCTTTCAGACTCTTTGAGCTTTCGCTCAGATTCTTGCTGTGAACGACTAGCCAGTCGCTCTGCTCGTGTCCTAGCTTGATGAGGACATCTCCGTCGTCGTACTGCAGCGGCGGGAGGGCGTATCGGTCGCTTTCGAGGGAAGCGGCCATGGTGGCGGTTGGGAGAGGTATAGAGAGGGTTTTGGTGTGGCGTGGGAAAGGAGGTGGTATGGAAGGCGAGGGTGTGGATTGCATGGATTTTGGCATGTGCGTGGCCGACGGAGCTACCAATGCACACCTCACTGTTGCGGAACAATAGCATGATTTCGCTATAAATGCACTCTTCGGATGCCATTGAGACTGTATTGTTATTTCGTTGGACAACTGCTATTGATGATAGAAACGAATCCGGTGATATGTGCATAGAGCTTCATGAGATATCACGGCTCGCTCACTGGAAAGCGTTGTTTAAAGTAATTGTGAAGATCTCGATATTTGCAAACATGTCTTTGAAACACTATAGCTATCTCATGGGAAGATATACTCAATGATAAGATCAGATACGATGATACTAGCACAGAAGCAAATGAGAGACTATAGCTCGCTCGCAGGATACCTTCGTCGATAGGAAATCCAGATATGATTATACGTATAAACCAAGGACTGAGATATAACAATTATCTCGCGGGAAGCGGACACTAGTAGTAAGTACAATAACGATGATACGCTCATAGGAGAAACTAGCCCACTGTGAAACGACAGGATCCTTTGAATGGGAAGAGACTTCATATATGAACAGGGGAACGATGATACTTGCGTATGGGCTGACTATACATCATGGAAAGACTATTACTACCTCAGTAGAGGAATTATGCCACCATGAGTACACAAGCAAAGATATATGCATAAAAGAACATTAGATGCCGTGAGAGACTATAACCATCTCAAAGGATTGTCTTGAGAGTCTAATCTTATGATAATCTATCCTGCAACGAGGATCGCATTGTCCACCGCTCGCTGCTGAGGCGTTGGTGGACCTTCCCTTTGAGAAGCCCATCTTGATACCTGATGTTGAACTCGCTGTTCTGTCCGATGAAAGTCCCCAATAAAGACCAAACTTCTTGAACGCCGAAAAAAAGCCATTGTAAAGAAATCGTGCTGAAGCCGTAGCTTCCTGATCGTCAATTCGTTATTCGTTACTGAGGCCTTGACCTAAGAGCGATGTGGGTCTGTATTCATGAATTGTAGCCAAGGGGATGATTGAGAGACCCTCTAGGCGTTGTCGTTGTCGTTCCACCGACGCGGAGGAGGAGGCGTGATGCCCGAGTGTGGAGCAGCGTGAGCGAAAGCTGCGAAAGAGTTCGTGGTCCGATTGAACAAGGATGTGGGTTGCGAAGGCTCAGGGATAGGGGGTGGTGGTGGAGCATGCAAGAAGGACGAGTGGGTCGGCTGACGCGCGAAGCCGTTCGGTGGCATTAACGGCTCGAAGTGGTGGAAACGGTTCGGCGCCGGATGAAAGACAGCGGAGTGTGCGAAGAAGTCGTCTCCACGAGATGGCAACTGTCCGAAGGGCGGGAGGTGAGGAGCACGTCCGGGAGGGAACATGGGCGCGCGAGGCGGAGAGGGAGTACTCATTGCATCGCCATCGCGGTCGATGGTGAAACTGGCAGCCTGCGCTGGAATTGGGATGCCTGTGATAGCGGACAACCTGTTGCGGATCTCATGGGCGCGCTGTGGATCCAACTGATGGTCCTCTCCAGCGCCACGGTTTGGTTGCTGGCCGGTGTGCATGTCCATCGTTCCTGCTGCCTCGTTAAACAGGCCCTCGTCACGACGAAGACGACGGACGCGCTCAGCAGGCATACCGGCTGGCGCGTTGCCATGATCGAAACGCAATGGCTGGTGGGTGGGTCTGGTGAACATAGCGCGAGTGAGTTGAGTGCGAGGCTCAGGACGGCGTGGTGGAAGAGGAATCTCAGGAACGTCAGCCATGTCGTCGGTCAATAACTCCCACATCTCTCTTGCCTGGGCATTGGTGAAGCCTCCGTTGTGACCCATCTGAGCAATGCGAAGGAGTCTCTCGTTCAAGCCATCCTGCATTGGACCAACGCCGCGTGCGATGTCGCGATGATCTTGCTCAGTCATCGGGCGAGGCGGAGGGAGACGAGCAGGCTGAGCAGGGTAGCGAGGGCATCTGCCCTGACGCCAGTGGCCGCTGCGTTCGCTCGCTGGCTTGCCACAAAGATAGCAGAACTCGGTGCCGCAAGGACATTGGATGTGATGGCAAGCCTCCGTGAGCTGGATGGGGCGAGAACAGTTGGGGCAGACTTGGAATTTGGTGCCACGCTCGTTCGACTCGATCATCTTCTGCTTGTCCTTCTTCTTGGCCTGTCGAGTCTCCATGCAACCATGGTCGATGATATCAGGGATGCTCTCCAGCTGGGTAGCACAGTTGAGGCAGCTGAAGCGCTGGCAGGTGGTGTCCGAGCAAGTTTTGACGGCGATGTACTCTTCGCCCTCACGGTGGACAATGAGACGGCCGATGAACTTGCCGCAGAAGCAAAAGACGCGTTCGTGTGGGAAGGTGGAGTGCTCGGCTCCCTTGAGCTTGTACTGCTCGAGGAGAGAAGCGTCGAGATGATCGGAGTAGTCGAAGACAGTCTTGTTGTCCAGCTTGACGGGATACTGGTCTTTGTCGGTGACGACCCGGATGATGGTGACTTTCAGGCATTCGAGGCAGATGTCACCCTCGTAGCAGATGATTTTAGGTTCTCCTTGTGGCTTGGGATCATCGCAGATCGAGCAAATGTCGTCTTGCGGGATCGGTGGGGTGGCCGACATGGCTGGTGTTGTTGTTGGTTGTTTGCCAGTTGTTGCGGGTGATCAGAGAGGGTGCTGAGGGAGTGTTGGGGGTGGTGTTGCTATGGGTGGAAGTGGTGGGAGTGGCAATATATCGATGGGTAGGTGTTCGAAAGTCTGTCCTTGTTGATATATGGACACTTCGCGCCCCTCTACGCCATCGTGCCTCAGCCCCTCTCCCTTCCTTCACTAGTCACATGCAAAAAGCTGCTGCCTATCTTTGCCCTTCACCAGCTCTTCCCCATCCTTAACTGCCAAACTTCTTCACCATTCACCAACCATCAACCATCAACCAACCATCATCAACCTTCTTGCTATACCATGGCTTCAAGTCAATTTGACACTCGCGCGTCTTTCTCGGCGCCATTGAGCGTCGCAACGGCGGCCAAGGTGCTGCTCGAGCTACCAAGTCTCCCCAGTACGCGGCCTCGTCTCCGCCGGCGAGAGTCAACTCGCGGCGCCATTGTCGGCCTACGGGCATCAACGCCAACAATGGCCTTCAGACGCAGCGACCACCCAGGGCCAGAAGTGCTACAGCTGTGAGTCACTTACCTCGTCATCCACACTTAAGACACGTGCTAATTCACCATCACTAGGCGGAAGAAGCAGCAGCAACAGCGAGAACGTCCCTTCTCCTTGATCAACCACCGGCTTGTTGAGCAAACTCGGATAACACGTATTTCAAAGAAGATTGAAGCTTCAAAGGATGAGACCGAATACTGTTTGTCTGGCGGTTCATCACCGTTGAACTGCCTGTCTACCGTGGCGCTGCATCGAGTGAGTTCTAAAGCAACGCGTGAGCTTTCAAAAGTGCTCTCACTGACAACCCACAGTTACCTCAACCTGGACTGCGAATCTGAAGACTTTCGTCGCCTGCCGCTTCCTCCGTTGGTGAGGTGGTGCTGTCGGTACCCAGTGATGGAGACTTCACGCGCTTGAACTGGCGAGCGAGGGAGTCTCCTGTGGGTACTGACGCCACCACTTCAGTTGCTTCTTTCTCGTGCTTGGCGTCTCTGGACTCCTCGTGCACGTCCAAACAACGCCGCAAGACGACCAGCAGTATAACTACCTGCACGACAACGGCTCACCCGCCCCCATGTACGGTCTGTACGCTCAGCCACGTTACCCGCCGCAGATGCTCTTTGACTGGCAGAGCGGGCAGTTCGTCCCGCAGCACGGCATGCCGTACCAGCCCATGCCGTACCAGCTGCCACCGCAAGGTCTGAGCACCCCTCAATGCATGCACACCAACGGCAGTCTTGGATACTGTCACCCAGTCATGCCTGCTGAACTGGCGCCTGTCAACAGCCCGACGCGCAACCAGACCGCATACCAGGACCAGTTTCAACCGCTGTTCTACCCCGTCAAGGGCCAGATCCCGGAGTACTACCGTAAACCCGGCGATACTCCAGTATGCCATTCGCGCTCTTCTCTGGGGTCGCTGGTCACGGTGCCGCTGGTGTCCTCTCAGTCTTTGGGCGCTTGAATTAGCGAGCGACCTTAGTTCTGATGACATCAGCGGCATCGAACGATACGTTCACTTCGGTGATGATGATGGTGAGGGTGAGGGTGAGGTGGGAGGTGGCGGCGAGGTCGGGGAGAGGTGTGCCCGCCAGGGCAGTATAGGGGTAAGTCACAACTCACCTCACTTCGCACACCTTGACTTCACAGTACTGACTTGTTCCAAGGCCTACCAGAACCTCAAGCCCAAGACAATCAAGCGCATGGCTGCCCCGCATGAGATCCGCATGCTCATGGACAAGGAGGGCGATGATGCCAAGGCCAAGCGTGCCTGTCAGCAGAAGGTCTACCAGCACCATCTGGACATGGAATCCTTTCAGGGACTGGCAGAAGCTCATCTTCTACTACTACGTCGACCACTACGTGAACTTCAAAGACCTCGTCAATGACTTGTACAAGGTCTGCCTGCGGATGTCTACGGTCAACCCGGCGTTCTTCTCTACCAACGCCATCAATCATTGGTGGATGTCGGATCTGGCGCCATTGTCACACGCCCTCTGCCTGGTGTAGATGTACAATTCCTACACCATGGCGCAGGGCACTGGCCCTATTCTGTTGGACTTGGTACCATCGTGACCCGCTCTCTGCCTGGTGTAGACGTAACATTCCTACACCATGGCGTAAGGGTTCGGTGTTGTGATGCCGCTGGTGCCCTCTCAGTCTTTGAGTGCTTGAATTAGCGAGCGACCTTAGTTCTGATGGCATCAGCGGCATCGCTTAAGGAGTTCATATTCGGGTGAACCGCAGCCTGGAACAGTAAGCAACGTCCATCATTCCTCTCACAAAGCAACTGTACTGACTCATTGCAGACCCAGACTCCATCCCTGGCAGCAACGCGCAGGACCTCGGAGGTCTCTTCGGTGGTTAGGGTCACCGTCAGCAGTTCACTCATGCTGCTGCCTTCGTACGTCAACTGCAGCCTGGAACAATGGCCTTTGCAACGACAGTCTCTTCGCACCGGTGCCGCCTCACCGCGTGTATTTAAGTCAGCTTGGCGCTGCTCGGACTCGGTGTGGTGCCGTTGACAATCCATTGGACACCTTCAGCGCATCACTGCGATGGGTTCTTCTGGAGCTCTCTAGAGCAGTCGACGGCACTCACCGGTCTGATTCACGCAAGTTCGGGCTTCTTTTCTGGATACGACGGGCCTTGACCCGCATCTCGGGTCACCTCAGAACTTGATGCAGGGACGTGGAGGCTGCAGATGTAGAGGAGGTCACGGAGTGAGCACACTCACTCTCACTCATCCTCACCACCGCATCGACATCGCGTCCGAAACACTCCTTTACCACGCTCCATTATCACAACAGCCTTTGGTGCGTTGTCCTTGGTCCATCGCATTCACGTCTCTTGGTCAAGCCAGTGCTCCCATCTGCATACCCTCACATCTCACTTCGGACGCCACTTACTACACGCATCACCACCACGATGGCCAAGCAACATGACAAGGACCAGAATCCGGTCACGTCGTCGAAGGCCGTCCAAGGCGCGCAGGCCGAAGACACCCCCAGCAGGGCTTGTTCAGAGATGTGTTACTGCATATTTTGAGAAGGCGACTGGTGGTGGAGGATGTTTTTGATAATGATGATGTTTTCGATGGGAAGCTTGTTTGTTTCTGGTGTTTTGTGTGTGGAGAGTTGAAGCTGTCAGCCAGTGTACAGCGAACGACGGACCACAAGAACCTTGCTAGATAGTACATTATCATGAAAACGAAGCTCAAGCATTGCTTGCAGTTGACTTGTCTCGCATAACTGATCTCATTGGATAGACGGTCAACTGTAGTGGTACAGGTAGTCATGAGCATCCTCAAGTGCTACAGTGAGCTTCAGCGATAACAACCACACCACCAAAATTACACATTTTCCTCAGAGCTAATATCAACACCATCCGCTCCATCAATTACGCATACTCACCGTTGAAACGTAAGTATTATCTCACCGTCCATCTCAATGCCCAGAGCTACTATGCCTCCCGCCGTCAAAAGCAAGCTGAGCAGCATACCTGATCTGCTCGATTCACGCTCACTCGCTGACCACTGACACAGCATGCTGCTATTCATCATCCTGGCCATAAGTGCCTTTTACTACTTCATGAGAGAGATGCGCCGCGACGGGAACGACGACGACGATGGGACGGCGCTGCTGCCTGGCTCCCGGTTCGATAACTGGGAGCTTGCGTTTGAGTAGTGGTGAGGGGAGGAGTTTGGGGTGGGTGAGGAGGAGGATGGTATGATAATATACTTTGAACAAATATTAATTCTGTTGTCCTGCGAGAGGATGTCACGCTTATTCTCTCTGTCTGTGCCATGGTGAGGGTATAACATGATGCATTGGACTCATTTGCTTGTTTTACAGTTTGGAGGGAGCATACGGCGCTCTCGCCGGCTGTGTGATTACATACTACCGCTGCTCCCTCGTTGTAGCTCAAGAAAACTTATCCTAGAGCCCAATGAAAGCATACGCCATCTCCCAAACCTGCTCATTGCCCAGTTGATCTATCCTCACGGACCATACCACAGACTCCATCAATAGTGCACCTTCGGCCCGAATTTAGATCCCAGCGGCCAGCGCAGCGCCACAGAGAACGAGTCCGATGGTACGCGCACCGGGACAGAGTACGGAGGCGCGAGAAGCCGAGCGACACTTTGCTGGTCGAAGTACCACTCGCCACGGAAGACCATCTGCTCACCGGACCTCAGACCGACGTGCGTGAGGCGCTTGGTCTCGAGGCACAGCATGACGGCGACTCTGTGGATGTTGTTTCGGGCGTGGATTTCGTCCTGGCTTTGTGTGACTCTGATATCGTTCAGGGGCTTGGGCTTCCAGAGGACCTCGACTTTGAGGGACTTGAGGCCGGTGAAAGTGAGGTGAAGGGTCGGGATTGCTTCGATCAGCGCGTGGAAGCGAGAATCGTCATCGCCTTTGCCGCTTTCAGCGTCGATGTACAGGCTGAGATGCTGCAGCTTGCTGATGGGGAACTTCTCCGTGAAGAAGAATGGCAGGTCTTTGCTGCCGAGGTGGCTTGCGCTCATGCGGCGAGTGTGAGACTCGATGAAGACTTTGAGCGCGGTGCTGGCCATGATGGGAGAGAAGAAGAAGATCTCTTTGATCTCGTCGTAGCAGGCGTCGTACTCCCAGTATGAGATGTCTACAGGGGAAAAGGGTTCAAGTCAGCAAAGTGTCTCAGACATCACGTGGGCTTGCAGTATAGCTTCAAAATCGTTACTGCTCACCCTACCGCGGAGAGCATAGCACAGAGATTGAACCTAGACCGCAAGATTGGGTTAAACCCTTCATTCACGTACCCTTAGGTTTGGTAGCATAGTCGAGGGTGTCGAGGGGCTGCTTCAACCAGTCGAAGAGACCATCGTGGTCTTTGAAGGCGATGGCGTCGAAGTCGGTGACCTCGGGAGCCGAAGGGCTGGAGAGATACTTGTCGAGGAAGATGTTCTTGACGATGATGGTGCGGACTTTCTCGTCGAGCTTTGCGAATAGATCGTGGCGCGGCGGTGGAGGAGGCAGAGGAGCGCCCGGGAGGTGCAAGCCCTTGGACTGCATGTCCTGCAGGAAGCTGGCGTGCATCAACATGTTGAGATGATGGTGCGGACGGGTTGTTGTTGGAGGTGTGGTGGGCTTGGTGGTGTATGGAGAGTCTTGTCGCGAGCTTTCGAGTGCCAGAGCGTGGTAGTAGTCACGGGCTGGCTGTTCCGCAGACGCGAGCGGTCACGCGCGAAACGCCGGGTCAAAAGACAAGTGAATGTGATCGCCAAGCGGCAAGAACGCTGCTTTTGCCGTGCTTGATTGGTGTAATGGACCGGAGACTCGATCGAACAGTGAAGGGATTGGACTGATATCTGGGGAACTGTGGAAACAAGGAAAAACGCTATCGCCATGCCGCTGGACGCTTGATCGGATGTCGACCATCTCAAGATGGGGTGGATTCGAAGGTAATTAAAATATTTGTACTCCATGGATATCCTTCGTAATGTTCGCAGTAATGAATTGGAGACGAGGAAACAGAGTTCAGAGGGAACAGAATGCTTATATAGCTTTCGATATAGCCGAGCCAGCGTTGTGGTGGGCGTTCGGCGGCATGTACTGGAATGCCGCTTGAAGAGGACAAATCGGCCAAAGTTGCTATGTAGATAAAACCAACGTGACAATCGCCGCACAACGCTCGTGAAGCTTACCTTGCCTGTCAGTCCTTGCAAGTTCCTCCTCTTCAAACAAAAGCAAACATGTCGTCCTCCTCCTCTCCTCCCTCCTCACCACGACGGTGGCCCTCCCGGCAACCTACGCCGGATGTGCGGCTGCTCATGTTCAGGCTTGCCTCTCCCACCGTGTTGACGTCTATGCCTGAGCTGCTCTCAGCTGCAACGAATGCAAGCCGGGATTTGTGAGCTGAGGCAGAGAAGCGGCTGCGCGTCATCGCGGCCGGATTAATCGCATCATTCGCATGCCTTATTACTGTTTGGCCTGGCGTTTACCAAGACGAAGCCATCAGCATTGTTGTCGCTGCAGTCAACCTGACCTTTGCTGGGGCTATCACAGCTGGGCGCTGCCACCATATCGTAGTGTGTATCCAGCAAAACCATCTTCTCAGCGGGCGTAGCGCCGCATCTCTTACATGCCAATCTCAAGCTCCTGTTGTGCTCGCCGGATGCTCCTACACACTTCTCCGAGCGACGGAAGCGTGCTCTTGGACATCGAGAAAATATCCAAGCAATGTACTCTGTCAACATCTCCCCTCCGCCATGGGGAGTTCGGCTGGGGCGGAAATGGCAGAGGCGAGCTGGTGGCTTGCGTTTATTTCCTCCAGTTCTAGAGCCAGATGACAGCACACTTTGTCGCGCGGCAAGCCCACAGCGCTGGACTCAGAGCCCATCCTTCTCTCCGCCATGGGGAGTTCGGCTGGGGCGGAAACGGTAGAGGTGGGCGAGTGGCGTGCAACTGCGTCTGTTTCCTCCAGTTCTAGAGCTGGAAGGGAGCACACTTCGTCACGCAGCAAGCTCACAGCAATGGACTCAATCCCCAACTCCACCCCGCCATGGGGAGTCGGGCTGGGGCGGAGAGGCCATGGGCGAGCGGGCGGGTGCGCTGCGCTTGTTTCCTCCAGTTCCAGAGAGTCTTCCTGTCGAAGAGCGGTTGGACGGCGCTGCTATCTTTCGCTCCAGGCGCAAACGGCGGCAAGAAGGGCTGGGAATGTATGTGGCACGCGGTGTATCGAATGTCAGGTAGGCAGGCGGACGGCCGGTGTATGCGCTGGCCTCCGTGTGTGCGTGCACGTGTGGATTGGTGGCTGAGGCATGGCGAGAAGGCAAGGGGCGGCCGACTAATCTGAGTGGACTTGTCGGATCAGGGTCCGAGGCAGGTGTCGATGAGGCAGGTGACAAGGCGATTGATAGCCTGGACGGGATACGGCAAAGCCACTCGTGTGGTAACGTTGGATGTACAGGCGGAAGATGCTCGGCATGCTGCCTGTGTTCATCTGCTCTGCTAGCAGAGGTGCTGCGCTTTATTTCAAGTCGAGATGTTCGTACCTCGACAGCTTTGCTGAGATCGAAGTGGTCCTTCTGCGCATGAGGAAGTTTGGAAGGTTTCGATGTCGCTTTTGTCAGTCTCATGAAAGGTGCCCGCGCGTTAATAGTTTTGGCATGGCCGCCAGCGAATACACGAGGACGAAAAACGATGTAACATGTCTCCTTCCGAGCTTCGGCTTCGTTGCAATTGATGGAGTTGCTTGGTGACTGTGAACGCGAGCTGTATACAATCGGACACGGGAGAGTTACAGGTGATAGATTCATGTCAGCTTTCAGGGTTTCGAGGCCTACTTCCTATACACCATCGAGGTGTCCTTTCCAACTTGCCATGATTTCCTCTTCTGCTGCTTCTCGGCGCTTGTGCCCCATGGTTCGGCCTGGAGCAACGTGGCCGGCGGCAGTAGCAGGCTGTGCATCTGATACGAGCTGTGCGAGCATCCTGTCTTTTGCTGCTTCGCATGGAAGATTGGAATAATGGGAGATCCCATATTGATCGCCATGCAGGACATGAGATGTTCTGCGCGGAGGGTAGAATGGTTGCTCTCCTTCGTGCCCGTACACCTGAGCGGTAGTGTCTGGCGTTCCACTGCTGCGCTTTTACTCTGACTCAGTCCAGCAGATGATGGCCAGCAAGATCGACGAAAGCTGATGCGATATCCGGGCAATGGAATAGGTTCTAACGCCGTTCTCGAGGCGAATGTATGATGATCGTGTGGGTATGAGGATCTTCCTGAAGCATGCCATTCTGCAGCAAGACCAGATCATGCAGCTTGCACACATCTCTGGTCCACCAAATCGTGTCCCGAGGCCTTCATCCTCAACCCTTGACGAAAGCCGGGTTCTGCTCCATGCTGCCTCCAATGAATCCTCTCAAGGCAGCCCAGCGATCCGCCTGCGCAGCCACAACCGGCGCAGCAGCAGCAGCATCGCCCTCCCCAGTAGTCTTCGCAACACTGCCACCCCTCTGCACACTGCCGACCAACTGCGCCAAATTCTTGCCAAACCGCTCCATCTCCCTGCCCTCAAGCACGCGCTTCCTCTTCATAGCACCAGGCTTATGCTTCAAGCTCTTCATCTCCATCTTGCCCTCTCCAGCGTTCTTCTTCGCCCTACGCCTGCGCGGCTTCGGCGCCACACTCCCATCAACATTCATCTCCTCGTCCCCGCTCTCCACGCCCTCCCACTCATCGTCCTCCTCCCCCTCGCCATCCTCAAGCATATCCTCCAACTCCGGCAACGCACTCGCCAGACTCTCCATATCGGTCTTGAGCTTGTTGTTCGGCCTGCGCGGTTTCGACTTCTTGATCCCCGCGTCGCGGACCTTGTTCATGAGGACCGAGTGTTTCATCGCGCGTTTGTCTTTCTTGGAAGTTTTCCACGCGGCGTCTTCGTCGTACTCGACGTAGCCGTCGGCTTTGGGCTTTAGGGATGCGAGGATGTGGGCAGGTGGGACGAAGGTGCTGTTGGGGTGGGAGATGGCATCGCGGGGGGATTTGGCGGCGCGGGTGTTGGTGTTGTTAGCCTTTGAGGCGGATTTGGCGCGCAGGGATGTGCGTTTGCGGGTGGGGGCCATGATTGTGGTATTGTGTATAGTTGGCTGTGGTGATTGTGGTGGTGGTTGTACTTTTTTTCGTTTATCGGACTTGGAATTATTTGGAGATTTGGCGGGGCCGAGGCTGCGAAAGTTGTCTGCAGAAATTCCAGACGAGAAGAGAAGCATATTCACAATACATTCTTCAACCATTCTCGCATTCTGCATTTCTAAGGCATTGAGATCACCTGTTATGCTATTCTAGCATCTCATCTATAGCTCCACGTGTCATTTGTCGTCGTGCCTACGCCAGGATCGCTTCAAAACCTCTCGTACGTCGTAAATTATAGCTATATGTTTTTTGGACCTACGAGAGGTTCCATCGATCCAGGACGATTCCGGCTGGCGCAATGGTAGCGCGCGAGACTTCTAGGATCATCAGATTGTAGCTATCTCGAGGCTGTGGGTTCGAGTCCCACGTTGGAAGTGATTAGGTTCAATTCCTAAGAAAAAATGTCTTCTTTTTTGCTTTTTTGGAGCATTTTCTGCGAAACGAACAGACAGGAGTGATACAGAGGTAAACGGCGGTTAACAGAGTCCAACTCCGGTGCGAATTGTGCAAAAATTGCGATAGAAATGGAAGTTTTGTACCGACTATACCGAAGACGTAAGATCAGACGGAAGGAATTTGAACTTTGCAATTTTTTTGAACGACCTCATTAGAGAGTGAATCGCCTCGGTTTTGATTAGCTAGGTGCAGGGTACAGTGCAAAGTGCTTCTCAGCCCTACCACAGAACCCTCGAAGGTCATCAATTGGCTGTCTAACGGCTTCGAGCATAGTAGCGAGACACGTTGTGGAGCCATGAGCTTATTTCGACTTCACAGCTCGCCTGATCTGCGGACTGAACTCCAGCTTGTCCGATGAACGTCTGCTTCGATTACACGTCTGATATGATGCCCAAAACATTCTCGCATCTCAACAATTATCGCCAATGTCCGATATAACTCTCGAACGTGTTAGCTTGATCGAACATTGAGTACAATGTCTTGCGGTTACGGCGACGTTGGACGGAACCGGCGTCGGTCTGGGCTGCTTTGTCTGCAATAAGCTAGCATTGGCCGACGCAAACAACGGACACGCTTGAGATCGATGTTTGTAGTTTTGGCGATGTACAGCTGCACTGGTAATCGCCAATCCCCAATCCATGGCGACCATGCTCCAAGCTCCAGGATAAAAAACGCCGGATGGCTCAACACTTAGTGCGCACAACTGCGCCATGCTTCTCCGTGGAAGCCAGAAACAGAATGTTACCAAAGCATGACCTGCAGCAATCCTCATTGGAGATTGGTTGCTGGGTGTATGGAATGTTCATCTTGCAAGCTGATGGCTTTGATTTATTATAAATCGCCGAATGAACGAAGCTTCGTGTGTCCAAGTGGAAAAAGAATCAAACAGTCAGGAACCTGATGATGGATTGAGACGCCATGCGATCGGCCTTGCGAATTCTCCAGGTACCGCCATGGCGCTGCAGGATACCGTCGAGCTCAACACGAGGGCACGGCTTGCCGCTCATGACGCGTGTGCGTGGCCATCTTCCAGCGCCGATCTGAAACTGGTCTGTCAAATTTTGGGTGACGACGAGTCGAAGGGACATCTCGGATCGGATCCCCGCCGAAGCTGCTCCGGTAGAGATACTGGCCGCCGGCTTGGCCAATGCTATATCCATATGCGAACACCCTCCATCGACTGGTCCAGAAGGTCGAGCAGGACTTCGCTCCGGCCGCTTGTTCGGGGCAGAGGAACCCGGACATCTCAAAGGGCAAGCTCGAAGCATGTCTTGATGTCCAGCGGTCCAAGTCTCGTGTCCTATCCCAACTCTTCTACCTGCGCCGTAGCCATGAAGCCCATGCTTTGGTGAAAGTGCAGATTCCTGTTGTTCTTGAGTTGGAACCAACGCTCATTGCTCACGGGCGATGGTCGTGCTCATTCTACCCAGGTTTTGTCTTGCCTGTCCAACGTCAGATTATCAATGTTCTACATCCTGGAACCAGAAGATCTCGCAGTGTTGCCGGTCCGACATCGATTGGTGCGCTGGACTGTAGGTAGCGATACTAACCTCAAGCATTGGTTTGATTCGTGGTAATCGTCGCCAATGTTCTGCGAGGCTTGTGCAGTGCTCGGTTAGCTGCTCATCTTTGAAAGAAGAAAGACACGTCCAGAGATGGATCGAAACAATGATCCTGCTACGCTGCAGCGACAAGGTCTCAAGCCAGTGAGGTGGGCTGCAACTTCCAAGTCCTGCCTCGATCTCCGCCTTACCATGTTGCACAATATCACTCCTCTTCATTGCAATGTGCAGTCTTCATCACGCAGTGGCAGCACCACTATGGCTTGCCAGACTCTTGAAGTGGCCCGCAAGAAGGTGTATCTTAGCTCTGCCGTCCGGAGATGCGTTGCTTGCGGAAAGGTGGCACCGCTACAGAGGCGGCGAATTTCGTGGAGATGTGAGATGCCAACTTCGAAGTACCCGCAGCGCGAGCAGTCACAAGAGTTGCTGTGATGCATCGCCTCTCGATGCAACTTGACCAGCGCACGGAGCATGTCCAGCTTGCCAATCTCAGCCTCGACCGTCCCCGCGCTGCAACCTGTACGGCGGCATTTGGCATTACTGGTATCGGGAAAACCAACGGAAATCTTGCCGGGCATCTCCAACAATGGCATTCGCCACCTTCAGGGGTGCTCGATGCACCAGCAGTATTCAAGTGGGTCTGTTACTCTTCATCACTCTCGGAGTCTCGGTGTCGTCCGGCTTCTACACGTCTTCTTCGTAGTCGTCCCACAGGAGAGTGTCCATCTCGCCGATTACGTTTTCGTGGATGTACCTGATGTGTGCGATCTCAAGGAGGTCCTCCTCGTCCGTATCCCTCCCCTTCCGGGAAGCGAACAGGCCATGGATGTCTTTCCCGACCATCTGCGCGGCTTCAGCCAGCATCGTATTCCGCGTGGTGCACGCCGTCCTGTACATCTCAATGTTGCTCCATTCTCTCAAAGCAGGTAGAAGTCGCCTTCGACAACTTCGCGGCTGCGCTTGCGAGCGGAGCTTTCCAAGCCGGATGAGCAAACATCGATGTGCAAGCTGGTACACTTCCCAATAGGACACCGTCCCGGAGCCATGCTGGCAGTACGGAAGTCTGTAGCCGGAGAACGACGAGTAGAGCGAGCTGATAGGCCGTCGACGAACTTCTTGACTCCTTGAGCTACGCGTCGCTCATGATGCTCATCGTTTCCGAGAGGTTTCTGATACGCAAAGGAATCTATCCAGGGGAATTCTTGCCGTCCCGACCAGGAGGAGACCTTGAAAGCCAGCACCGTCGTCGGCCTTATCATCACCCTCATGGCCTGCAAGAAGTGCCGAAAGGGACCGTAAGGATTGCAAGCAAACGGTCGAAGCAGTCTCCATGAGCTTGACGGTTCCAGCTCGGAAGAAAGCTGCCTCTGGTGTTCCAGGATGCTCCTGCTCCCGTCTTGTCAAAGAGGGACTAGGAATATCCGCCTAGTGTTCCAATCCTTGCTCTCTCCACATCGTGCACCTTTCTTTTGAAGTTCAAGGCCGCAACAGCCTCTCCGGATGTGCTGGGTCGAAGTACATCACCAAGATGCTTCGATCGCTGGTCAATGTGCCTTCTTCTTAAGAGTCGCACCTTGCATCTGCTGAGAAGCGCCTTGCGCGCTGGCGGAATTGTGCCAAATACGAGCATGCTCTCAAGCTTTTTGTCGATAACAATTGAGCCAGGTGAGCAGACGTCGGCTTCAAACAAATGTCCGTCCTCGTCAAGACCTCGTAACTTCTCGACTCGACTTGTCCGAGTGAGCATATTCCTCAAGTCAACAATTCCCTCACGACCGCATGCGCTACGGGCGCTCAGACTGGTACAATCTGCTCAATTAAGCCGCATTGCCCTGCAGAACGTTTGTTGTGCCTGCTGCGCTCTTTCTCCTGTGTTTACAGCCAGTGGCAATACTGCCGGTGTGCACAGCATCGCCGTGGTAAGAGTTGGTGAGGGCGACCGTAGCTCGTTGAGGAAATTTGCCGTTGCGCGCTCTCTAGATCGCGCTGAACGGTGTTGGAAAACTCGGTTTTGACCTGCTGGCCCTGTGGTCGTCTTGAGGGAAAGGAAGAAGATCTGGTGCTGCGAAGTGTCCTGGATGATGGCACGATGCTTTGCTGGTCGGATTGAAGGGTTTTATGCCCGAGTAATCGACATGAAGAGTCCAGAAAAGGACTGCACTCGTCTTGCCGCGTAGGTTTCTGGGAGGAGGCAAACCGAATTCGAAGCTTTGTGATGGTATTACCAGGAAATGTTGACGTCCAGGTCGTGCTGGCTGATACCTCGTCGGAGGCTCTCTAGCGAGAAGGTCGCGCGCCACTGCGGACGTTCGGACTGTATGGCCTCATGCCAGCCATGGACAGAACATGAGATCCGACCCGTTTACAGGCGAGGGTTCAAAGTTCGTTGTTAGCCAACGCGTGCGTGTGGACGTGCGTGTGGAGTTATGCGTAGGAAGATCTCTCTTTGGAGCTCACGCAGACAGGTTGCTAATCCCATACATCCGGCCGATGGTGTTGAGGTCGTCATGTCTTTCCTACCTACAGGAGGATCACAAGCTTGCCGCCGCCTCTCCGAGTTAGCTTTCGCAGGTCTTGCCATGGTCACGATGCGAACGCAAGATGCAGCGACCCAAGCCTCACGAGAAGCATTGAAACACAAGACTGGCAAGATTGTCTGCTACTAAGCAGGTGCATAGCGGTGCTGTAATCATGATCAAACGTGGTGCTGGACGATACATGTACTGACAGCTCAGTGACCTCAGCCAGAAGTTGAGGTATATAATATGTAAAAGTTCACCACTCCTTGTGGCCGGTAGAACCGGCCACAACACCAGGTACGTATGTTTCCTTAGTCTAGTGGGAATTGGGGCAGATTTGGCAGAATCAGATTAACCCTCACGGGACTTCACATCAAAGTGTTGTACATTTCCTTTTTGCTGTGGTCAAGGGTTCAACTCAGCGTCCTGCCATCCTTTTTGCGCTCGAAGCAGGTGCCCTCAGTCAGGATTGTATGTATATAATATGAAGAAGTTGAGTGCCGTCATGGCCTGGTTTCCCAGGCCATGCCACCAGGTACGTACTTGTCTTTCTTAGTCTAGTGGGAATTGGGGCAGATTTGGCAGAATCAGATTAACCCTCACGGGAGTTCACTCAAGTGTTCTACATTACGTTTTTGGTCAGGCGTTCGATTCGGCTTGCTGCCCTCGTTTTACGCGCTTAGCTGCGTTGTGAGTGAATCTTTTTGCCGCGAGGGCACCTGGGGACGGATACAGTTGGTTTGAGTCGGAGGTTCTTTGAGATGGTCATAGGAAGGCTCTTTGGTATTTGCATTATGGTCGCGATGGAGGTTGTTGTGTTGTCCTTGTCGTGCCCTTATGCTACCCATGAAGCCTCGCGTGAAGCCTCGGGGGTGGTGGGCAGCTTCCTCGAGTGGCGTTTCCGCTGTAGCCTACAGTGACTGCTCACTCCTCACCCTCTACCTCCTTTGCAACTCCACCACTCCATCCAAAGAACATGCCCAGAACACTCGAAGAACTCATCATGATCCTTAATCTGCACCTCTCCCTACTCGGGCGCCTCCTCTTTCGATTTCGACGCGCGTACGAGTCCTCCTCGTTCACAAACACCACCGCATACGACCACGAGCTGGAACAGTCCACACCCGGAGCAACATCCTGTACGTCGAGAAGCAAGGGACAAGGCCGCCTCATCGGTAGCCAAATCTCGGGGATCATGCCACTCGACAGGTAAGTTGATGATCTCACACTGGCAACACGCTCAACCAGACTCCCAAGCGCCTGTTTCCAAGCAGTAGCGAGCAGGAACGCTGACAATTTCTCAATCTCAGACCAGCAACGAAGACCACCGTCCTCACACAACATCAAAGCTGGCCACATTCCAACACAGGTCCACCGTCTTTGCAGAACGACTGCCTCCGCTCGCCAGCTCGCTCACTCTTGCGGGAAACTCACGCCTTTGCCACAAAAGCTCCAGCAAGGCAACCGCTTGCAAAGATGCCAGGGCCGAACCAACAAATCCTTGTTCTCCGGAAGGTGAGTAAGACCGTGCCGACGGTCGGCTATGCTGGAAGGCCGACATCATGAGAACGACACACTGCACCCATGCATACTCCTTTACGCGTAACAGAAAGAAACAACGCTGACCACTCGTCGATCTTAGGCCAGCAACGAGTTCACAGCCGCAACCACCCTTCATCCACGCCACCGACACCACGGTACAAGGTCACCGCCTCTTTTGCATCGACTTGTCCTGCACTTGGTTCGTCCACTCTTGCGATACGCCGATGTGCCTGCCACAGAAGGTGATTCACAGCAACCTACCGTGTCGGCCAACGCCTTCTGGGACGACGGCAAGAGAAGCATCAATGACTCGAGACAAAGCACAAGCCTCGAAGCCAAGTCAAGCCCTCCGATGCTGGCTCCTCGACATCCATCACCACTCCCTCATAATTACTTGTATCGCGCCTCCGTCGTTGGTGTGCTATCCTTGGTCCGTCGAGTCCGCCAGTCCCCATGCCTTCCACGCAAGCTCAGCACGCTGGAGAACAACAAGACAACACGTGGAGAACAATCTTCCCATGGTCAGACCGGGGTCACTTATGACAGACCTCCGCAAGCCCATTTGCGGAGATCTTGTTACGACTTTTACTTCCTCTGAACTTCTGGTCCGGCAGGCCACCCAGCCATGGCTGGTCCCTGCCGACTTTCCTGGGCCAGTCCGAAGGCCTCACCGAGCCATTCAATCGGTGGTAGCGGGTCTCTCGCTCGTACCGACGAGTGATCAGCGGCAGCACCACCACTGCCATCCCCATCACTGCGCCTGTTGCTTTACCAGCATCAACTTCCCACTCACTATTAATGTGGTGCTGGCCGCCGCCCAAACATTGATCCGCTCCATTGTCGCCGACCCATTCCCGCGCCAGCTGCGTCACCAGCATCAACTTCCCACTCACTGTTGGTGTGGTGCTGGCTGCCATTCAAACATTGATCCGCTCCGCCGACGGCGTGCTCACAAGCAAGTCATCCTGGCAACAGCGACGAGGCGCACATTTCCACAAAACATCCCACCATCTCTCAACATCGCACGCCCTGAGAATAATTTACCAAGTGTTTCCAGAGCTTGTGGTGTTGGGGGATGGTGGGATGTTTGGCGGGAAGGGGCCTCTCGTGGCTATCGCTGGGATGGTTTGATTGGTGGTAGAGAGTCATGGACAGCAACGGAGAGGAGGGCCGGTTGAACGGTTTTCACACACGCAGAGCAAAGCAAATACATGGGAGTTGGGCGTTGGGCGTTGGATGCCTCCGGTAAATGCGTTCGGTGGAGGACAACAGAGAGAGACAAGGAGGAGTGACGGTTGAACGGCTTTCACACATACAAAATAAAGCAAATGCAAGGGTGTTGGATGTTGGGTGTTGGGCGTTGAATGTCTCTGGCGGATGTCTCTGGCGCGAGTGGTGGGTGGAGGACGGAGAGGAGTGCTGGTTGGCTGGTTTTGCACAGGCAGAACCAAGCGAAGACATGGGTGTTGAATGTCGAGCGTTGGATGCCTCCGGCGGAAGCGTCATGTGAAGGACCCCGAGGGGTGCTGGTTTGTACACACAGAGCAAAGCAAATACATGCTTGTTCAGTACTCCTCCTTGATTACCAAATAAACTTTACGGTCACATTCGTGACTGTGGATTTGTGAAATATTCAAACCAGAGCCGCTCAAACGAAATTCTCTGGTAGTGTTTACCAACATGTTCCTGCGTGCGCAGCTTGTGAACATCGCTTGCTGACTTTGCTACGCTCAGCGGGTGGCATTGCGTACCACAATGTTCGTCCAGAATTACAACATCGCCTTGGAATACCACGCAGCAGCTGCACGAACTCAGTGCCGCTGGTTGTACCTTTTCGAATTGTAACAGACCCGCGCGAGCTTCGCAGGACGTAAAGTAGGGCCGTTGGAAGGTTGCTTGGAAGATTTTGTGTATGCTCGTCCACGCGAAGCACAGCAACTCCATACATTGACGTGGATTTGCGCATGAAGCTTTCATCCACGTCAATGAGACTTAGTTTGAAATCGCATGCCGTGCTGATAGTCCAAATCACAACCGCTGGGAGGATCGAGAGTAGCACCATTAGAAGGTTGGTTGAAATGCTTCGTAGGTGCGAAGCAAAGCAAGTACATGCTCCATTCTCATTTCCCTCACGAAGTCTTCATCCGCATGAATGACACGTAGTTCAACACTGTGTGCCGTGCAGTCTGTCCAGCTCAGAGCTGCTGGAAGAAGATGGCTACCTTAGACCACACTGGCATTGTCATGCAGGCGTAGCTCATGAGCACGGCTGTGTTGATGCTCTCAACCATGAGCCACGCTGGAAGTGTTGACTAAAAGGTCGGCACTAAGGTGATTCGAACCCTGGGCCGAAAAAGCAAAAAGAAATGTACATCATTCAAGTGATGCCCCAGAGCGGGTTAATCTGATTGATGGTTTGACCATCACTGCCATTTTGCCCCAATTACCACTAGACTAAGGAAACACACATACGTACCTGGTGGTGTGATCGGGGAACCCCCTATCACACCGGGTGTTGATTTTTAGATATCATATATGTTAAATTTTGAATTCTGGCTGAGGTGGCCAGGTACGGTATTTTGCGTGAAACATCTTCACGCGCTTGACATGCTACTACAAGCAGATCTCAGTGCTACTTCTGCAGCACCAGAAGCATGCCGACCTTGTACGAAACGATAAACATGCGATGCCTTTGTCACCATACGCAACGGAGGCCGATACCAAGACACATCATCTGCAGCAATCCACGACACGGACACGGACCCTATCTATGAAGCAAAGCCGCGCGCTCGCAAGCAGACGCCGACGGCAGACGCAGACAGAGTACAGGAGTGACCTCTCGAGGTATGCTTGTCAAGGAATCATGGGGAATGGAAAGCGTGCATCCTCTACGAAACAGCGCAGCAGAAGGAGCGCCGTATCAGGAGCATTCAGCAAGCACACGAGCTCCGCTACCCGAGGGCCAAGTTACTTGCTTTCGAGCAGCATGCAATCGTCAGACGTACGCAGAACTGACTGGCAGTAGAACTTCCCGAGCCTCCACTTTTTCACGAACAACTACCATCTCTATCGCGTAACTAAGGAGTCGCCTTTGTCCAAGAATACCTCCAGCCCCAGCGTGGTGATCGCAACCTACATCTCTCTCCAAGGCTCACCGATTTCGTCTGCAAGGTCTTTCCGATTAAGGCGAAGAAAGCAATGCACCAGCGACCCGCGCACCATGTTGGAGGACCTACGCCCCGAAGCACAAACTCATAAATGGCGGAGGATTCACGTTCCGACGATCGATGTGGCGGCGAGCGAGCGCGATTGAGAAGGAGGACATACTGAAACGTTTAGCTTGAACGGCCGGATGAGAAAATAGCTGCGCGACTCTTCCAAAACGCGCATCTCTAGATGCCGAAGGCTCACGCTCCAACACTCGACATAGCGCTGAGCAAGATCATTTGAGCAAGAGGACCTATCGAAACAGCTGGCTCGAAAGGATACAAGAGTTGGAAACCCTGCAAGACTCTCCCGAAACACGCGTCTTTGTACGGCGAAACCTTTACGATCCGACGTACGAGGAAGCGACGAGCAACATCAGCTGAGCGAGAAGATCTGTCAAGACATTCGGCTTGAACAACGGGAAGAGTTGGAGAGCCTGCGCAGCTCATCCGAAACAAGGATCACCAAAAGCCGAAGGCTTCACGCTCCAACGTAGATTGTTGCGGCGAGCAAGACAAACGGAGCAACAGGACTTGTCAAAACGCCTGATATGAAAAACGGCGGGGATTGGAAAAGCTCCCTGGGACTAATTACAACCCTTGCTATTCAGTCAGACCTGACTACGTTCCGGGGAGGAAGCGCCAGGGACAAAAGAGAAGAAAAGATGGGCACACGCTACAGCGAAACATGAAAAGAACTTTGTGTCTTTGGGAGCAAAGCTATACGTATGAGAACAGCAGCGTCGCCTCTCAGGGGTAGCGGGGACGGCCAGGAGACTGAGTGGAAGGATTGGTGCCATGATTGAGCATCACATGGAGGAGGAGGTAACGCTGTCAATGTGATGCGATGAACTCTGCTTGACACGAAGTATACAGATGTGCAAAGTGATCCTTCTCTCAAGAGATAACATGTTTCTGTGTGCGATACTCATTTCAAAGTACAAAAGCTTTGGCAAGCCTCCACGACGCCTAACACAATCGAACTTGCCCGAACGAAGCGGCGAATTCACACCATGCGAAGTGCAGACCTATGTTCAACGGTTCCATATCGAGCAAAAAGAAAATGAACAGAGACGAGTTTTCACAGGTCGGATTGGGAAGAATGGAAACAGAGACAGGCATAGAGTTTGAAAAAGAACAGCAAGTGGAGTATGCATGGAAGAGCTACTTGATCATCGTCCCACCGAACTCAAAGCCGATGCTCTTCGATGAGATCTTGGCATCCCTTCAAACCAGCCATACAGTATCGCACTCCGGACGGTGTGGAAAGTAGAAAGATTGACAGGTGCGAGCAGTGAAAGAGGTCGAAATGCTGCGCTGTACTTTCCACGCCATCCGGAGGTTCCTCACAACTCCATCCTTCTCTCCGGTCCAGCAGCCCTGCCAGTAGTTACGCCAAGCGCCCACCAGTTGTTGATGACGGCGGCGGTCACGGAGTGGGGTCGTGGTGTGACGGGCGAAAGTCCGTACGGTGACCGCCTGCAGCAAGAGCCATTGAATGACGACGACTCTCGCTGTAGTCGGGCGGGTGTCAGTCGGCTTTCGTTGTTTACAGTAGTGTGGAGTGGTGTCCGAGGGTGGTATGTTGAGGGCGACGCTGGTCGGGCACCGAATGGCTGGTAGAGTTGTTGCTGCACAAAGGCACACCAGACTAGGGCGAGTGTTGCGTGAGCCACTCAAGTTCGCATGCAGCGCTTTGGAGCCCCAGAGTACGACAGCAGAGATAAAACCATACGCATCTGGAGCTCCAAAGCGCTGAAGTTGACCAACCACGAAGTGAGCAACGCCTTCGTTATCCGTCTCGTCAGAAAGCCAGACAGGTTGAACGCGGCCGCCGTGGTCGTGCTCGAGTTGTTTTTCCAGGCGGCGTCGATCGGCCTCGGGGACTTTGATCTCTGCGGAATCGTTTGCAGCCACGAGCGTGTGGTTCCATTTTGACTCTTCACTGGAGAGGAAGGCCAAGGAGTCGAAAAGACCGTGAAAAGGTGACACCGGTGGTGCCACGAAGACAAGAGCGCAGTATGTTGCCTGCGTACCCTTGACGCCGCACTTACCGGAGATGTAACTCGACGTGGCGACGCCAAGGGTACCAGGGGGCGCAATGTGCCGGTGCTTTCGCCAGAGGAGTGAGAGATCTGGCATGGTGGTTGTGTGTGAATGATGTGATGAAGTGGTTTTTGTTGTGGATGTGTGAGGATGAAGGAAGGAGGAAGAGTTTAGGAGGGCGAAGTCAGATCACCACTGAGGGTTCAGGGTCTAAGGCAAGAGCAAGGCTAGTGGGTGCCAGGCAGCAATCACGAGCTTGACTTGCGCGCGCCAAACTGAGGGGGGCGCGCGATGATAAGGGTGAGGGCAGGGGTAAACGAGACGTTCAGTACGATACTTGGAATGCCTGGAAAGAGACCTGCCTGCAGCGAAGTCGGAGGATGAAGGCAATATGTGTCAATTGCTTCTTTCGTATTCAATGCTCCGTCTTTCGACATTGCGTGTACAGCTGGATCAGGGTGCCAGCAGGCCTCCCAGCTTCGAAGGGTGGCTTCTCAGGGACTCATCTAGCGTCGGGCTCGTCAAGGCTCACTCAGCCACCAGAGTCAGATCGGCATGTGAACGTGCTTCTCTCGCTCAATCATTCCAAGGCGAGAAGTGAGGGAGACTGTGACGCCAGACAATGAGGGCAATTGTGTGACAGTTTGGATGTGATCAAGAAGCCTGAGTAACAGCATATCGTTACATGTAAGCATTCTTACACAGATCTGACGTTATCCGCAATGCAAATTATAGGCGTAACCAGCCCCTTTCATCTGCAGTAGCAGGCAATATGTCTTCCGGAACAATGTATGGAAAGTCTTCCAAGCTCCTAAGATACCTCGAATGGCGAGTATATCTAGCATCACTTCCTTCCCTTCCTGCTTAGCCAGAGGCCGTCACTCATCAAGCACGTGATAGCAACGGCGCGTCCAATTCCTTCGACAGCAGCGCGGAATGTTGCAACCAGCCGGCACTGTTACGTATGAGAATAGCTCAGATGATCCAGCCATGAACATGCAAGCGCGACCGTGCATGCTGGGATAATGAGATGTATAGAAGCAACTACACCCTGGCGATGGCATTGTGACAGAAGAGACATGTCAGAAACTTTGCAAGGCAACGAACATGAGCAAAGTATCACAGCTTACTCCAGAACCATGTGCTCAGGTTGCAGCTACGGCCGGGCGGGACTTATGCAAGCGAGGCAAGATAGTGGCTCAAAGCCTGCATCGTGGTCCAGAGCTGTTCATAGCTTCGTTTGAATCAATTACGAAGCTCATATACCTCTTCGCAAATTGGAGATGCTCTTCAATGAAGACCATCTCGAAAGATATCTGCGGCTCGCGTCGCAGCAATTTTGACAACCGGGATTGTCCTGTGTACCCTGGCATATGTCCTGAACATCTTTTGTGAGGACCGTCATCCATCCGTGCTTGCAAGCACTGCATCAAGCCGAACTTAGTCACGCGTAGAGGCCAAAATAGCATGCACTGGCCGTCGAGCGCGTGGCACAAGATACGATCGGGTTGTCATGCTCAAACACAACTCTTCATTCAAGTCTGAAGATACTATACATACATTGTACGCTGCTTGAAACTCATCCACTCCCAAGTCCTTGTTCGAGCTTTCCGTGTGCTCCAAAAGCGTCGCTGTCGATAGTATCCTTTGTCCTGCGGATGGGCTGGCTCAGATCCTTTTCTTTCTTCGGTCACGGCTTTGATCCTTGGCCTCGAATGATACTCTGCTTGCCATCTCTTTGAATTGAAACAAGGTCGAACTGAGACGCTGATTGAGGTGGTTCGCGTGAGTCCAAAGTGTTCCACCGCGGATCATTGCGTTTGGGTTGGCGAAGCTGGAGAGGTTGGAGCAAAAGAAGACAGGAAGGAGAGGCGGTTATGCTCGACATAATTATGCTCTGCCAGCGTGTTAGCGGGATAGTCGAAGTCAGGACACGCTCTGCAAATCAACGTCGACCGTTCTCTTTCTCCTGGTGCGGCTGTAAGGCTTGCCCTTGCCTCCTTTTTGGCCTACCGTTCCCTTTGTTCCCAAACAAAGTCGAGGTTCGAATTTCGACTGGAGGCTTTCGGATATGCTCAAAATGTTTAACTTTGAACGAGAGCATTTAGGTCAGGAAAAATGGATAGGAGGGAAGGAGGTCAGAGGAGATGAAACGGACGGCCAACTGCGCTTGCTGAAATCATGCTCTGCCAGAGTGTCAGCTCGAAGGTCGAAGTCGAGAAGACCTATCAAACAATGGCAGATGTGCTTTGTGGTCTAATAACTGCGATGCGCCTTGCAGCGATCGACCTTATGCCTGGGAACTTTCGCCGCTGGTTAGCTGAACATGATGTCGCAGAAGCTCGAGGCTTGTGTGGGCAGTGAGTGTATACTTGCGCTTGTGGTGCGTTTGCCTCCGTCGGTCGTGCCTATTGCATTCGATTGCATGCGCAGCGCTGAGCAGCGCGTCTTACATGCGGCCGCCACAGCCATGAGCACTTTCGGTGGCGCTCAGAAGCTACCTGTTGGCTTCCTGGTTGGCATTTTTGTTCGCTCCAGGGGCAACGTTCTTCTTGTAGTTTTCGCCTTCCCGGCTTACTTTAGAGGTGCCAGGGCGAAGTGCAAGAGCGTGATCTTCCAAGCCCTGTCGGAGCTATTCTGGTGCTGGAGGCGAGCATGAGCCTTGGACTTCGATTCGCTGACATGACGCGTCGGATCGTGTCAATGTACCCGTATAACTTACATTTGGCAACCGCTTGCTCCTCTGCTCCGGTGAGGTAATTCTTCAAGGCAGAAATGTACCGTTGGCTTCGAGACGTGCTCAACCTGAGTGTTGCTTGTGGCAGTCATGCAAGTTAGGATTTATGGAGTTCCGCCGCGGTTCTGAAGCATTTGTGGCCGTTGATATCGATTCCCAGTAGTGTTCTTGTGTGTTGCCGGACGAATTGTCTTCGAAGAGGTGGCGAAGCAATATTGCTGTTTTGCTCGGTCGGCTCTGGCTGCGAATGCTCCCAGCGCTGCTCGTTGCACGGCAGCTTCTGCCAAGCAGGTTGAGCCTTGAACACATCCTAGCGGCACGGCCGGTTAGATTCCTTTGGTATAGTTGTCTGTAGGAGTACTTTACATCAAGAGCCTGACTGCTTGAGTGGTTTGGAGGCGCGAGCCAAGCATGGCGTGCCAGAATCCTGGGCGACGCTGTAACGGGCGAACGCCGACCTCATGTCGGGCGCTGGCTGTGCTGTCTGCAAGACTGGTAATGCTTGACTATGCGGCAACAACGGTAGAAATAGTCACATCTGTAATTCATTATCTTGCCCAGGTATGGTAAAACTCCTGAACACCTTGTAGAAGCCGCTGCCTCTCGCGTGGGCGATAAATAGCGGGCGCAAAACAACAACACCAGGCTTCATCACCACGCACATGGAACGCCAAAACACAATGAGAGACGTGAGAATCATACCATGCGATCAATGAGGACATGCTGTAGATATCAGACAGGCAAGCACTAGCCAGAGAACCCATGCGGCCGCACAATAATACTACATCCAAGCCGAAACAATGCGACCGTAGCTACCTCTAAACAGTGCTTCCACAGCTCCATACCAAAACAACAACAGACTCTTCTCCAAGGCCTCGCTGCAAGAGCGAGAACATGATGAAAAGATTGATTGAGCCATGAAGGCTCCGAAGGGTTCCAAAAATTCCCTGCCGATCCGAAGACCAACAGAAGTGATCAATTGATATAGAATCAACGCGGTAGCTTTCAGTAAGCAATAACCTAATCTCGGACAAATCCTCATTGATTAGGTGCACCCGTGCACTTGGACGTGGGGAGAAAAAGAAGAGGGATGGCAGGTTGGGAGACAAATCAAATTGATATAGCAAAGGGAGACCGAGCACGGGCCGAATCTTGGCATTCTGCGTCACTGCTAGCGCCGTTTTCTGACGTAGAGACATGGAGGTAACGGAGGTTGCAATGAGGGAGAGATTGGGCTTCATGAAAGCTATATTGCCAGTCTGGAACGATTGGAACGATCAAATTTGGTCAGATTTTCGTGCTGTAAGTCCTCATCGCTTTAGAATCAGTAATCGGTAATATTGAAACGATTTCGAAATGTGTTTTGTGTTGTTACTGCGTTGTTTGGTCGTTGGCCGACTTCGATGCGGTTCTTGATACGCCTCACTTGAGCTTGAAACGCTTCGGGGACGCTTACAAGTTGCAATTGTGACGTCAGTTCATCTGAGTGAGTCGGAGAGGGCAGCGAGCAACGTGTATGTAACGGTAGCGGTGAATTGATTGTATGTAGGTCCATCTGGCATTAGACAGCACACGAGCGTGAAGTTGTCCAGTATGCCGCTGGGCGATCGTGCATATTGCATCGCTGACAAGACCAAGGCCGCATAGCTACCATCTTGTATCAACCCCGAAGTGCTCATATTCCGAGAGGGATAGAATCATGCAACGAGATAAATACATGATTCCCATGGCGGTATCACAAAATAAGAACGGATCAAGGACTATGTCATCCTGGAGAGCATCGAACAATTTTCATTGTCATTGTACAAATGCTATTTGCTGTATCGTCTGAGATATCCATATGTTCCACCAAACATGTCTCCTGCCTTTGCAGTTCGCCTGTAGCTAAGAGCTGAGATCAACGGTAGCATGCTCAAGATATGGGTATTATAGCTAGTGAGAAGTTGCCAATGCCTTTGCAGCAAGTCCAAAGCGGCAAGCTGAGACCAACGATTGAATGTTGAGACTATGGACATGCTGGCCAAAGAGGAGCCGTCCAATATTTTTACAGCGTCCGCATAACAAGGACTTGCAATCTTCAGTGCATTCTTCAACATATATGTATGATAGCCAATCGGAACCTGTCCAAGCGCAAACCACGCTTCAGCGCCAACTCCTGTCGAAGACCGCGGTCCCGCGCACCTTGGAGATTGCCGCAGAGACGAAGTCACTGGTAGAGCGCGACTTTCACTGCACCCAACCGCGCAGTGGCGGTGTTCGTTGCCTTACCGACTCCTGACGTGCCATGATCCAGTCCTACTTAACGCGTCTCCTGGGCTCTCTCTTCCACTTCTCGCCACTCCTCCCACCTCCGATTTCCCAAGCATCCATTTTATCCCACATCCAATTACCTAAGCACTCGTTTCCCCAAAATAAAAGAACAAGAAGGAAAGCATCAAAAAACAACATCGATACAGCAAAAACCTACACACAACCATGGCGCCCTGGACCGTCCGGGAGCGCATGCTCCTACACATCCTCTTCGGCTACTACAAGCTCGACTTCTACGGACGCGACTGGTGGGCTATCTTTCGCGAGATCACCAAGACTACCCGCCTTGAGAGGACTTGTCGCGAAGACTACAAGTACAGTCATGGCAAGGAGCGCACACAGATGTACCCTAGGCGCATCTTGAAGCCCTACAGCCAGTACGACGATGAGGAGCGCGCGGCGTACGACAACGCTTTCCAGGATGTGATTGATGCGGCGAAGCGTCTGGGTATCGTACTTCCTGGAATCAACGGAGATGAGAATGAGGAGCAAGCAATGGATGAGGACGAGGACAACGAGGACGAGGGTGAGGAGGCTGAGGTTGAGGAGGCTGAGGTTGAGGATGAGGATGATGAGGAGGCTGAAGAGGAAGATGAAGAGGTTGAGAACGAGGAGGATGCTGAGATGAAAGATGCTGAAGAAGATTACGCCACAGCCCAAGAGGATGGCTCCCACATCGACGACGAGGACGAAGAAAACGACGGCGAACAAGATGACGAAGTTGATGACGACCTCCAGATGGAAGACGAAGTGGGGCAGAAGGAGAGCATCTGGGGCCAGCACAACCTCGATGAACTAGCAGAGTCGGAGTTCCCAGCAACTCCAAACGCCATGGATGTCCTCACCTCCGCGATCGGCGCACGTGAGATGTCCAAGAAGAAGCCTAAGGCCTCAGCAACCCCAGCCAGAAACACCTCCGCCTTGCCAACTCATCTGGAAACTGTCGCAAACCCCAACCCAACCATTGCTACCAGGCTAAACTCCTCAAATCCAGTCGTGCCAGTAACCCCAGCCAGGGGCACTCCAGCATTGCCCGATACCAGCAGTGGCGAGCCGCAGAAGCATGACCGCGAGCTTTCGGAGCAGCAGAAGTTGGAGACTGCGAGAAAGACTAAAGTGAATGATGAGGGCATGAAGCGCAGCGCCCGCCTTCTGAAGAAGCAACTTACGGCTATGGGAGATGTGCCTGACTGGCTCAACGAATACGACCTGGATGAAGAGGTCGAGGAGGAGACGAGAGAGGCCGGGAATGGAGCCAACGGCAGCGCGCTGGATAGCAAAGTGAACAAGCAGACGCCGTCGCCTGATTCCATCCAGCCTCTGGAGGCCTCGAAGAAGGCTGGCGCAACCTCAAAGAAGCCGCCGTACCTCCATGTCAAATCAGCACCAGCAGAACCACGCGTGCCGTTGACGCTGGCCAGCAACAAATTCCAAGTCGTTCCCCCGGCTACAGTGCGCAGTGAGGAGTACGATATCTGGCGCCGCACGAACTTGGATCGTCTCCTGTTTGACGAACCCTACAACATGTTCCCGAAGCCCATCAATGTTCCAAACAAGAAAAGAGCCCCACCAGAGAATCCTCTTTCCTCAGACGAACGCGTCACCAACTTTTTCTTCGACATGTTTGATCACCAGCTCACCAAGAAGTCTATTCTGACAACCTTGAAGAGCGAGCCAGACTCCGACAAGCCCGGTAGGCGTCTCAAGAAGATCTACAAAGCTCTGCTCGAGAAGGCGGAGGAGATGTCCGCTGGCCCACGATACCGTCTCGGCAAAGTCTTTGACTCAGATGAGAGTCCCTTCAGCAACTTCCGTCTTGCTTCAGAAGCCTTCGGGCAGGGCTTGAAAATGCTCCACATGAGCGACATCGACTACACCGGCGTCGGAAACCAGCAGCTGGTTGCCTTCGCCAAGTTCAAGAATCGCCACCTCACCGCCGATGACATCGACTTCATCAGCCCCGACGGTCCTGTCTTCAAGCGCGGCGGCCGCGTCCACAAGCTCTGGATCCGCCAGCAAGAGTGCCCGATCCTGGGTGAAAGCAAGAAATACAACTCCGCCCACGTCTGCATGGATGTCATGATCTGCCAGGAAGCTCACTGCCCGAAGTGCTCCAAGGACAAGAACATGGGCAGCCAGGTGAAGTCCATCACCTCGCTCCCTCGCATTCACAAGCGCCACATCGCCCTGGGTAACGAGTTCGAGGCCCCTCTCCTCATGGTTAGTCGCTCTTACGAGAAGGACTACAAGGACGAGTTCATTGTCGACGTCAACATAGGCGTGCAGTCGGTCAAGCTGTGGGATGGCACCACGCAGGAAGTGGTGGTCTGCGACCAAGGCAATTGTCCGGGCTGCTGCGAAGCTTCGGGTGGCGTCGTCGACATTTCGCACGACACGCGTGAGAAGGCGGAGACTGTTACCCTCAGGGGGCAGAAATGAGACAGGCTGCCGCTTTTAGCTCTATCTGCGGCCTCGTTTCTCTTGATTCTTTGGATCTCATCGAAGCTCGGGGATACAACGGTTTGCAAAGATTGTACCATGCTGACGACTTAATTCTTACGAATGATTGGATTCCGGAGAAACTTATGAACACCCAAACTTGGAAAGAACGCAACACAATGGCGACTGTGTAACTGCGAAAGCTTGAAGCTCGGCGAAACCTGCGGATACAGCTTATCCAAAAAGCCCAAGCTGACTTGTGACTTACTTCTTCAACGACTACTTTTGTTTTTGACTGCGTTAATCTTCCTGGTCTCGCTTGGGATAGAGCACTTCAAGATTCCGCCTTTGCGATAGAGTACAAAGTTTAGCATCGTATTATTTAGAAATTTCCCGCGTGTCATTTTCGTTCATTCCACCTTCCAAGGTGAGGTGTAGCTACGCCGTAGCACCTCCATCTGCAGGGTGCTGCCCTTGTTTGGACACTGTTGAGCTGCAATCCCGATTATGTCTTCGATGGCTGTGCTCCTCTTGTAGTGACATTGAAATTTGCTCTATCTGAGCTACAGTAGGTGATATGCTCACCTGGGACATCGTGCCAAGAAGTAGCCGCCCTACAGCCAGTGCGACTCTAACGTCAAGGTTTGTACCCGCTAAAGCAAACTAATTACAACTCAACCACCAAGCAGAAACGCTGCGCATTCTTCCTTCCTCATATCTCTGGCGTTATCAGCGTCGTGGAAACCTGTGCTGGATTCCATCGCGCCGCTGGGCAGGGATGTATGTTTACTCGAACTTGCTTGAAAAAAGCTCGATTTAGCCGTTGTAACATCAGTCAAATTCCAGTACCTTGTTGTACCCATATAAATTTATCCGCAAATATATCCCAGCTTGCCCGGCTCAATCTGAGCGTACTTGCCCGTCCCACTGCTAAGCAAGCTCATCCAACCATTGCGCTTGAAGGTTCCATATGACCATGGTTCTAAGATTGCATTGACTCTCTTTGTGATTTTAGTCGCACATTTCACGAACGAAAGCATGAGACGCTTCCCTGCATATAATATGTCCTCTTTCCAAGCGTTCTGCCGTAGGGTGACCAGGAAAACTTGGCCCTGTGTACGGAAGAAGCCAAGTCATTAGCATAGGTGTAGGCGGCCGATCTCACAGAAGTTGTCAATCACTCTGAATTGCACAAAGATTCGAAGAATGGAAACGCTTTCAATGTGCGTCGGAACGCTGTTTTGCAGGCCGCTTTCCTCTCGCCACACGCATACTGCGTGGCAGACCAGCACGCCGCAAGTTGTATCCATTCCATCTTCTCTTCCGATGACTGCGGGGTCGTGATCACTCCGGCAGTCAGCCCTATAGACGTGTTTGGGGCGCCGTTTGAGAGTCGGTCCAGCGTCATAGCTAGCAAGGCGTTCGTTGTTCTGCTTGTGATCTGCAGCATAGGTTCATCAGTATGAAGGTTCACAAGCGATACGAGACGCGTAATAATCGTTACCTAGGTTCCTTCCGAAGCCTCGCGTTGATGTCGTACGATAGTAGCATGAAGCCTCTTTTTCTCGTTTCCTCCCATCCATCTAGTGTGCTGAACATAACTGCCTGTGACCAAGCAAGAGAAGGCAATTTAGAGCAAATTCTTGTCCCTGCCAGCAACATTCTCTTGACTGAAGTCTTTCCATTGAGCAGAATCCGCAGGAATCTGGGTGTGGTATTGTAGATGTTGCTAAGTTGAGGTTCTGCTTCGGAGTCGGAAAAATCAAACAGCAAGAAAGACAGGATCGAGGATGGGCGTCTCATTATAGCTTTGAGTCCTTTGTGGAGCTTTCATAGGCATGCCGAAAGCACAGTGGAACACAAGGGTGATCGGGAATGCGTTTAACCTTGTGGCCTGGAGTATGGTTTTGTTAGTAGGTAGTTCGATCAACATCGTCAGACGCAGGACTCGCTGCTCCGGTGCACGCCGAACTCTGCGGCGTTGTTCTATGGCTGAAAACCTGCTCCGGGCTCGAGGGAGCATGAAGCATGCATTGGTAACTTCTTATAGCGACGTCTTGCTGCGTTTCAAGGCATTGCTAGCGCTCCGATAGTCGTTCTGAATCCAACATGAAGTAAGAGAACTAGTTCGGTGGCCACGGTTTGCTGGAGGCGCGTGTGTTGGTGCAAATCACGATGGTCTCCAGGAGCGCCAGTGTGCAAGCGTCTCGCTGCGACCACGTGGCCGTCGCTACACTTCAATGGCCATCTCAAATGTGTAGTAGGGACTGTGAATGAACAGAAATGGGCGTGATGGGTCAAGAAGGCGGATTTGGGGCAGGCAGTATGGTCAAACCATCAGATTAACCCTCGCGGGGCTTCACATCAAAGTGTTGTACATTCCTTTTTGGTCATGGGTTCGATTCACCTTGGCTCCTTCTTTTTACACGCGGAGGGCATGATGTATTACGGCAACCTCGGTGGCCTTCTGTGTGTGTGATGGGTCTGTGGGAGATATAGTTGCAATGGCAGGCAGATACGGATGATGGTTCTTGGATGCATTATGTATTGGGAGTGCTCTCATGAACTTGCTCATGTAATTGAGTCGTTTTGGTCGTGTTCGCTGTGTTGCTGGGCTTCGGCGTGGTGTTTTGCCCAGCATGTGGGCGTGGCGGGTGCTTGACCCGCGCGCCATGGGTTGCTTCGCAAACATCGCGCACCCAACACGACGGCAACACTCCCATCACTACCTATTTCATCTTATGCTATGTGCACCAAAAGTACTTGTTAGCGCGCAGCAGTACCAGAGCGATATTTGCACCTTTGCAGCACTTTGCGCTCGACGACCCCGAGGCCCGCCCTGGCCCGGAGGACGCTCGCATTTACCCAAGAACGCGCACGACACCGGTCCGCGGCCATTGCTACTCTTTTTACGCTACAGAGACGACTTCCTGGTCGTGAGAATGGGCCAGTAGTCTTTACGATGCTCGCCTAGCCTTCGAGAGCGGTATCCGTCCAGCAGCAGCAACGAGTGGCGAACAACAACACCGAGCCACTCACCAGCGCGAAAGCGCCTCCGACTCCCGGAGCGAACGTAAGAGAAGGAGCCGACCATCTTACCCTGCATGGATTGTGTCGGTGTGCTGGTACTGCTGCAAAGAGCGCTGAATCCTCAGCTCCCACTCGCCCGTAGCGGCTGCCACAGATGGACTACGAAATAAAAGTCTTACACGATCCGGAACGCCGAGAAACACATCCAGGCCACCGACGATAACAAAGAGCGAGGATGTGAGTCTAGCGTCACAACTTTGCACCAAGTCACAAAGAACCTTTCACTGAGCATCCGGATCTGGAGGCCTGGAAGACAAAGACCCGTCGACAAGCATGCCACTTACACCTCGAGAGGTACAGATTACCCGCCGAAGACGAGAACCCGACTGCGCGCTTCAGCTATGCATAATGCTTGCGGCTTCTACTCAGCAGCAAGACCGCAGCTGCGATCTCAGCGTGTTCTCAGAGCCAGGAAGACCGCTTGATGGATTTTTTCCACATTCACTTCCGCCTTGCCTGTTTCCGCACTCCAGTTCTTCCTAGTGGGGACTGGAGCTTTTTGATATATGACCAACAAAGTGCGGGCGGAGTACAAGTCGAGCAATACAAGCAAGTGATTGATCGCAAAGCTGCAGGCGCAATTCCCGCCGCTTTCGCGAGGAATACCTAAGAGGATAGATCCACCTACGCCCACGCGCGATGATCACACCGAAGTACCCTCATGGATCGTAGTACAACTCTGGTTGCCGCCACAGTGGAATTGGGAGCGTACTGGACATCAAGAGCGTGGGCGCGAAGTTCTAATACTCAGCCAGACAGTTCAGAAGAATGCAAACATGCTGGACAAAGCGAAAGTTAGCCACAACTGAGCCTACAGCTGGAGCCTTGCAACTGCAAAAGCAGCCTAACCCCCCATCTCACCACCGCCTTATGCTGGCAAAAGTAACAGGCGGACGACCACACCGATCACAGGCTGTGCCTTTGCAAAGAATCATGAGAGCCGCTGAGACAGCGACGCCTGGCAACATACAGGAAAGTCGGGAGCCTCGAATGTTCCGTAAGAGGAGATGACAATCCCAGAATCTTGCCTCGAGTGCGAGGAGAAAGAGCAAGAACGGTTTCAGCTGCGGGCACGTAGCACAGACGCTGCTGGAACCAAAGCACTGGACATCGGGTGAAATCATGGATCCTCTTGAGCTTGTGCTTCCGCACGCAAGTTGAAACCAACTTGGCACAATATACCGTGCTCAAGTCTGCCCTAGAATGATCTTCGGCTGACAGCGCTATCGTGCCACGACGTTAGGTTTCTCGACTTCGCATCTTGGATACTCAACGAGGCCGCCAGTCTTGGCGCGAATGCACTGGCTACAAGCGGCAGATTTGGACTCTGTCATCAACAAAAGCGCTTTGATCCCACCTCTCGGCCAGCGGACCCCAGTCGGCGCAGCTGTATGAAGCTCGAAGTTGTCGTTTCCCAAGCTCACGGTACAAGTCATATTCATGGGAGAGAGACTCTATCGGTAATTACATCAGCAAGGTGCATAGCGACAGTGCTGAATAACGCATCTCTCTACCCAAGCAGTGCACCGATGTCAGTACTCCAAAGCAGGACGACACAAACGCGCGGCGCAGGCTTCCCGAGGGCAACATGTACACCTTTGTGAACGAGAAGACGATGCGCGGCCCGTTACACCATTGGCCTACTATCGCTCTGATCAGGTGAGCCAATGGAAAGAGGAGGGAGATGACGGCACAAGCGTATATTATGCAGCGAGTAATTGGAAAGCAAGCACGCTTCACGAAGATGGCTGGCAAGATGACAGGAGGCGCCGCCTCGACATAGACCGCGAGAAAACTATACAGCTTCAGCGGTACCGGACTGTGCAACCCCAAGCATACGTTCCGTCATACAGGATTGTCTTGCCAACCAGGCGACGGGAAGAGCAAGATTTCTTATTGTTGGTGATCGTCTGCCATAGTGCTTGGCCAGCTTCTGGTTCGCCTGTACTACCGCAGGCTCTGCGCACCACTACAGAAAGCCTCCCAACTGTGAGCGAGCGAGATGGGGTAGCCTCCAAGAGATCGATGTCGAATGCTTGTTGCTCACGTTGCTATGCTAATTCAGCCTGTAGACAGCGCACTTGCTTAGCCGACTTTCACGCAGGACGCCACTCTCACCAGCACAGTGTCTTTTCCACCCGACCGGCAAGTCATGAAAAGACCCAGAGGTAACCCCAGCTTGCTCCGAAGAGACAACACATTGAAACAACTGTGATCAGCAGACAACAGCGCTTCAATCGACATTCCTTCCATGAGCATCGGTTGCACGCAGCTTCGCCATGTTGAACCCATAGAATGCACAAACTACGATAAAAACCACTGTCTCCTCGCTGACCTCTCAATCTCCACATCGCTGTAACTAACGCTGCCCGGTGCAGTATCAGCGTGCCTAGACGAAGCGCAGTGACCAGAGGAAGTGCAACTATTTCATCAACATCACAAACATGATGACCCTTTCCGCTGAACTGCATGCACGACAATCCTTCTGCAAGATCACAATGCAGCATGGCTAAATTGGTGATGGTGGCGATGAGGCATTCAGTGGCAGGAAAGCTGCAAGCAAGAGCAGGAGCAAGGAAGCAAGATACATCCCCTACCCAGGCGGCGGCGAAGAAAACCGCGATCGTATACGAAAAATCGGATGCTGAGCCGGCGAAAGCTGAGCAAGGCGTATCGTTCAGTGAACTTAGTCGTCCTTGCCAGATGGTCGAGACGCAAATGCGAGGTCTTGCATCACAACATATACCTGAAGTATCACGCAGCAACGGAACTAGGACGTCAAAACTCCCAACAGAAGCGAACGTCCTCGAGACGCATAAAAACGTGGAGCCCATAGCGCGCAGCTCGTTGCACTTCTTAGACGCCTAGAAGGAGTGATCCCGCGCCCCACGGCCTTCTCCACCGCCAAAGACCGCGAGGACTTCTCCAAATCCTGCTCAGCTGCAGGTAATCAGTATATTGGACCACACTGCACATCCTATATTCAAAGACGTGTTGCACAACGTTGAGAAAGAACGTCGAAGCACCAAGGTCTTCAAGCATGAGCAACAGCGGTACTAAGCACTGGCCAAGCCGTCCAACCTGGCAACTTGACGAGCAAGACGCACGACGTCAAGTGTTACCTGCTGGAGCGTAGATTTGGACATGGCGAAGTCGAAGCCCCAGCGAAGCCGATATAGCCACCGCAGTTGCACAGGAAGACGGCATGTGCCAGCACATCATGGCTCAATTCCAGCCACGCTGGACATCATACCGATATCCACTCCGTGACAAGTCGAGGAAACTTCAAGGGTTCGGATTTCTTGAAGTTTGACCCATCTTAGCTCGGGAAAGCAGCATCCAAATACGAAACACAAGCAACAGCGCAGAGCAATGACGAAAAGAGTACCATCCCTGGACAAATTGGTCCGCTGGGCAAGTGGCGAGCAGTCATTGCTCGAAAGAATGGTCCGGCAACCTTGTGGCCAAGGTTTTGCTGGTAAGGGTTGATCTACATACCGACTACGCTCAAGTATGCAAGGAGCACATCAGTAGGGACGTCACGAACCCCAGGAATTGTGCAAAATATCCAGCTGTCTGTTCATAGGAGCAACCAAGGTTCCCGTAGCAGCAAGGCCAGCTGTGGCAGCTCTTTTGCTCACTCGTCGGGCAGCAAGAGCATTCCACACCAGATGGACAGAGTTTCGACAGATAAGAAGACGTCAACAGCTGTGACCGATTCAATCGACAAGGCTGAGGGTGAGGGAGTCGTACAGGTCTCTTCCACTGCGAGGGAAACGAAGCGGATTGCTGACTTTGGTCTACCTTGAGTCGACTACCACTGAGGTGTACAGCCGCCTGCAACCGTCTAGAGACGAAACGATGCCGTGAAGGTATGCTCCCGTCAGAGCGATTACCGACTTCCACGGCCGAGTGCCTCTTAAGCCAATCCCGCCCACACACGAAGAAAGGGCGAAAAGACAATGATCGGTTGCTGACACCGTCCACCTTCTTTCCCACCCTTCCGCTGGAACAAAAAGTACCTTCAGCGAGGATCTACAAAAGCTTGGAGCGATAGGATTTATCATGAGCACCAGCATGGGACTATGGCATGTGATCAAATCTCTCTGGCCACCTTACCTCGGAGTGGCTGCTTTTCGCCGACGAGGCAAGGATAGTTTTTTTTGGCAACAACAAGAGCGTGAAATTGCGAATGAGACAACACAGCCATGAGCGATACGGAGCTCTGTAAAAAGCGCTGGCTACATTGCATGATACCTCGGTGATCGCGAATAATGCAGCACGCATCTGCAGGCAGCGCAAAAAAAAGAGTGAGTCGCGCTAAGGAGACGATTGACCGCTCAAACGTTGTCGAAGAGTCCGAAGCTTGGAAGGGAGACAGGCGATGCCGGACAATAGATTGCCAGCATCAGAGAGAGCGTTCTGTTGGCCAGCAGCAGGACTCAGCAGAACGTCGCCAACAGCAAGACGTTTTGTAAGCGGTGGGAGGCTAAAAAGGGCAGAAGCCACTTTGCTTCGTCCCGCTGCCATGCCAGAACGAGTTATGCCAGACCAAGAGAGCAGGAAGCTCACGAGCAGCAGACATCAGCGAAGAAGGATTCAGGACGACGCATCTTTGCCGCAAGCGTAGCGCCACCTGTCCGTGAAGGACCTACCATTCAAGAGCTTTGAACGCTGCCAATGACTTCGCTGTAGCGAAAACCCACTGCGGCATGGGTCCAACGACCCACAGCAAAAGCAAGGTTCCGCAGTTGATGAAACTCCCATCATCAGCGGTAAGCTGGCCTGGTGCCGTGACTTGGGGTAGCTCTTCATCCAGAGCCACTGTTCTGTTCAAGGGCTGGCCAGAGATCACGCAAGTCTGCAGCACCCAATTGATTGCCACCACAGCCGACAGGCAACCAGGAACAACGAGACGTCAATGGCAACACCACTGCGCTTGGGGACGGCAACTAAACAACGTGGATGAGCCTGGAACAAGAACCCGAAGACATGAGCAAGATCCAGGCTTTTCGCAGAGCAGCAGGTGAATGCAGCTGTGCTTTGCTTTCAACCACCCAACGATCAAAGCTATGAGATCAAGGGTTCCATCTGACTCTTTCACCGCCACACGTGCGGGGAGTCGATGTCAAAAGAGATGTTCTTTGAGCAAGATGCTAGCAATTGACCTAATCCAGCCACAACGATAGCGCTTTGGACAAGAGAAGCAAAAATTTATGTGAAGTAGCAGCCATATGCTCTGGCCTCAGAAGCAGATCTACTACGTCCAAGAAGTGACTCCCTCGCTACAAAGACCGGCGGGCATCCATGAAAGTATTTGCAACGAGTCGGGAACAATAGCCGCAGCCTTGGGCGAGAACATTGAGCTCATAGAGAAACCCCGACGACATCAAGCATCGACGAAATGGCCTTGGCGACAGTGAATAAGAGCAAGGATCAGCAGGAACCTGCCGTATAACATGGACAATCTCGACCTCTCACTTTAACGCCAGCAGTTCTCTCCTACGCCATGGCAGAGAGGTAGTCTTGCATCTGCACGGAACCGATGCCGTAGACGATGCGGTCCAAAGGCAACGACTGAAGCCGATAGCGCTTCATATTGAGCCTGAGGACAGTATTCAGTCAACCTAAGCCATAACGGCGCAAGCATGAGCGGACGAGACCGAGTAACTCCCATAAGCACCAACATCCGAAGGAGCACTAATGGGCTCCAAATCTGAGGCCTGCTGGTGGTGCTGAAAGTGGCACGTCCGGCCTGCTCACGAGGGCACTACCAACGTGTAGTCTTCGGCTCATGCAGAGGTTGGAGCTCCTCACCAAGCTCAGGCTGGCGCATCTCAGGAAAATTGTTGTCACCATCGGCAAAAAACTCTTAGGCACAGACTCTCCAAAGCGCAGCACACCGCTGGCGAGCACGTGAGGTGTACGGGCACTGTTGACCTGGTAGGCGAGAGCTTCTGTCATCGGCACAACGAGCCGTGATTGACGGCATTTAATGAGGAACCTGTACATACAACTGGAACTGCGAGCGAAAAGAATGCTTTACGCCAATCACGGTCTTGTGTCCAGAACGTTTTCACAGTCCGTTGAGCGTGGACATACATGGTCTCAAACCGAGCAAGAGAATCTCAGGATTTCCTTAACCTGCCCGCCCAGCGATAAGCTTTGATGCAAGGTTATAACGGCGACAAGTTCCGCGACAGAAGGACATCAGCAGAAAACATGACCAACGCTTTGCATTGAGCAGAGCGACCAGCGTTGGTCACGACGGCGAACACGACATGAAACGAAAGCAAGGAGGTCGTGGCATGGGCAACAATCTTCGTTCGAAGGCTGGCATAGAGCGCAAGCATGTGTTCCAATTTTAACGTTGCCCGATGGGTACGGCATCTTGACGCCGAAGTCAAGAGCGTGGAAGACAACGACCATGCGCACGCAGAGGCATTGTAAGCAGAAGCTTGCTGGAGCTAAACAAGGAGAGATTTTCAAGGCGGCGGCCATGGTGTAGGTTTGAGGAGAAAGAGAAGGGAGCTAGGAACCCAAGCACAACCGCCATGATGGAGACAGTTGACACCGAGCTCTGGCGACGGAGATCCCGGGTTTCATGGCGCCATGACTGTCGGAAAGAGCGACGACCAGCCACGATCAGCGGAATCAGTGGCATCGGGACGCTGACAGGGAAGCGCCCAGAAACATTCATGAGGGCGGAAAGAGTATGGCAGCGAGGAGACATGGAGAAAAGCAAGGAACTTGAGCGAACCGCTGCAAAAGGACACAGTTGACGCTGGGCTATGTCCATGGCGATGGCTGCTGGAGACAGTAAGAACCACCCGCAATCAGTGGTGGCAGCGACATCGGTTCGCTCATTGGAGAGCGACCGGAAACGTTCACGACGGCGGACAAGGTAAGGGAGCGAGGAGGAAAGGAGAAAAGCAAGGAACGTCCGCGGTGATCAGGAAACATTTTGGTGCACAAGGAGCATCGTGGGCATGGGAGATGGTCATCAGTCTGTGACTTGGCAGGGCAAGTCACAGCCTGGAAACACAAGACATCACCACCATACAAGATCTAGCCGATGGCAGGCAAAAATGCGCAAAGGAAAGCAAGACCCGAGCGGCGCAGAAGCATGGTCGTGAGCAGGGCGAGATTATCATCAGTCAGCAGCTTGAAAGCCAAGCCACAGTTTGGAAACATGAGACATCAAGACGATCCAGCATTGCGCCAGCGGCGTGGTGAAGAAGTCAAGCATCATGCAGAGTCGGCGGAGAGACAAGGGCATGTCGACCGCAAAGCAGCACCCGAGTAAAAGCTCGCCGCCGCTGAAGAACAGAAGAGACAACGAGAGGCCGCTCCAACGCCATGTCTTTTCAGACGAGAGGCGCTTGCGTAAAAGTCCCACCGGCCGTAGCCTCTGCGACATGCGCCCATATCACAGCCACCCGATCCAGAGGCACCATGGATCGCTGCAAAATGTTGGTGGCCCAGCTCCATCGGTCGAGAACATCAAGATCAAAAGGCACATGTTCCGACCACCGTCACCCCCAAAATCACAAGAGAGGCCGCTCCAGCCAAAGCCAAGTTCAAAAGGAACGAAGGATCCCACCGATCCGCTCGGAAGCAGACCTCTGTCAGGCTCGCAAGCCGTGACAGCCACCCGGTGTCGGAACACCGCCTTCGCTCACGGACATCTGCTCGAAAGCAAGATGTTCCGAGGCTTCATGAATTGCTGAACAGATACGAACAAGTGCGAAGAGACTCAAACCCAGCGAGGTCAAGAAGCAAACACTGCGGTCGCACACTATCCGAAAGACGGATAAGGTGCGACGTAAAAGCCGTCTTTGCTCACCAACGCTCGGAGCGTAAGAGACACGAATAGAAAGAAGTGCGGGCCTTGTGAGAATCATCTCACGCGGGTATCACCTCTGGCCGCGCACTTCACAAGCCGACATACCCCAAGGCAACTGATCAGGAAGCCTCGAAGTGCCAACTTGACTCGCACGAAGAGATGGGCCGCCAGACGAAAGGCCGAGAACCCAGCAGCAGCGCTAAAGGCATACTCAGCTCCGGATCCCCAGTACGCAGACGTCTTGATGCTCATGCTTGACAGCCTTTTTGCATCCAAGATGAGGGACGATGTTGGTAGGTCACGACGTGGCTCTGCTGCATTGAAGCAGTCTGAGAGGCGACGCCGCTCCACACCTAAGAGAGGCCGCCGGCCGAGAACCCAGCAGCAGCGCTCAAGGCATGCTCGGCTCCAAGTTCCCAGTGCACAGACGTGTTGATGCTCAGACCTTGCAGCCTTATTGCATCCAAGATATGGGACGGGTGGTTGTGGCAGGTCTCGACATGGCTCTGCTGCATTGAAGCGGTCTGCGAGGCGACGTCGAGCCATACGTATGAGCTCAAGGTCTCAGTCAGATGTCCACAGCATAGCAATGAGAGCGAAGGGACCACTCGTCCAGGGACTGCCTGGCCACGCAATGAGAGCTGGCTGGATGTGAAGCATCGACGACGTCCTCGACTGAGAGCGGGTGTTGCATCCGAGTCCAGATGTTGTTGAGGCCAGTACCAGATCTAGGAGGGAACTCATCGCGACGGCTCGGCCAGGGCCTTGCGCGCCACGGAAACATTGCACGAACAGGGCAGTGGTGATGGTGATGTTCATCGCGAGGGCTCAGCCAGAGCCTTGCCAACACCGATATAAAGCATGACAAGGGGGAGATGTGATGGTGATGTGGTCACCGTGAGGGCTCAGCCAGGGCTTTGCCACCACGAGAGCGTGCTGAAACAGGGAATTATGGGGATGTGTCATCGCGAGAGCTCAGCCAAAGCCTTGCAAGCACGGATATGTGTGAGGGCAGGGGAGGTGCGAAGGCTCAGCCAAAGCCTTGCCTCCGTCAGACAAGTACAGTGTGCTGGGGTGGCGCCGGGTATTCTCCTCGAGGCCGCAGAGTATTCGTATCTTTTTCTTGCGCAGCCGCCGCTGGACGGTGGGAGATCGAAGGTGGTGAGGGCCCCGCATCCAGAAGTCCAGGACCAACCCGAGCGATGCGGAGGGCGGTGCACTCAGGTCCTCGCTGAGAGGCTCAGTCGTAACTTCGCCAACAGCGGAAAGATATGCATGCATCATGCGATGGTGGCCAGTACCAGAGTGACGATGTCGGTGTGTCGCCGGTGATACTGGGCTTACCGGAGTGGGCATGAGCATCGGCCAAAGCGTAGACTCAAGCACACTCCGTGCCAGCGAGGTCCAGATCCAGGTGTGGGAGGAGGCGAAGTGGCTTTCCTTGTGAGTGATGTCAACATGGCAGGACTCACAGAGGGCACAAGGCTCGCTCTTGCCAGAATTGCACAGTGAGAAGGGAAGGTGGAAGCTGTGGTGATGAACAGTGTCTGTCATGATGCTGTGGTGTGGTGTGCTATGCTGTGGTATGCTCTGAGCTGCTGTGCACGCTCGCTGGGGGTATCGTCGAAGGGGAAGAAAAATCGTCAAATCATGCAGTGGTGGTGGGCAGCCGGACAGTCCTTGTTCATGTTGGCGATGGCGGCGTCAGCCTCAGAGTCCTGGGAGAAGCGAACAAAGCCGAAACCACGGCTGCGACCGGTATCACGGTCCTTGACGACGATCTGCGCTTGTTAGTGAGGGTCGCGAGCGAGCATGTGGAGGGGACATACAGCTTCCTGGACCTGGCCGAACTCTTCGAACTTGCTGCGGAGAGCAAGCTCACTGTTGTTGCAAGTTAGTTCGGAATACTTGAGCAAGCGGCGGCAGCGGGACGCACCCAATGAAGAGCTTAGACATGTTTGCTTAGGGTCGTCGCAGGTAGAGAGCGATCAAGCCTCTCCAGAGCCACCGACAATGGTGTGCCAAGCGAGGCCGCCGCCACACGGCCACGCTAGGCCACTGTTATTCAAAGTCAGCAAGGTCCCAAACAGCAATAGCATTGATGGCGATGATGCATACCCAATGAAGAGTGGATGGAGGGCCATCAAGCCTCCCCTGGGCCACCGCCCTTCTTCTCCTCCTCCTTCTCCGCGGAAGCGGGCTTGGAGCGCTTAACGCGCTCGGACACCGGAAACTGCAAATACACTCAGTATCGCTGCACTCCAAAGGCATGCTGATGAGCATTGTGATTGTTGGTGATGGTACTTGCCTCGCAACCCTGGATGGTAGGGCCGGGAGAGGTGACGAGGACGGTGTCCTCGTCCTCGGCGCGAGTGCCGGCGCGGAAGAAGTTCTCGCGCACGGCATAGTACATGCCGGCGCTGTACATGGCGAGGTGAACCGCCACGAAGGGATAAACCCCGTGCTCCCTCCAGAGACTGGTAGAAGTGTTGTCAGTACGGTTCGAGATGTTGCTCTGGTGGTGGGTGGCGAGAGCGACTTTGGTGCGACCGAGAAGTCTTCACATCCGCCAGCCCTCGCTCACTGCCACGGCCGTGCACTTACCCGCCGAGCCAGCGAAACATGCTGAGCTTGTTGATGGAGATGATTTGATGCTCCGTGAGTATTTTTATGTTGTTTGGAGGTGTGGTGGTGGTGCTCTGTGATGGTATGGGTGGATGTTGTGAGCGTCGTGGAAGAAAGTCAGCAGCGAAACGTCAAGCGAGGAAGTGTCGAAAACGGCGCCAAGCCGACGCTAAGCTCTGCCTGGGCGTACAGTATGGCAGCAGGGAGGTTCGGGAGGACCTTATCGTCGCTCGGAGGAGGGTGCGGATGGGTATGGGAAGGTCCGGTAGGTCGTTGCGAGGCCATACCGCCTATACCGATCCCTTCCCGAGCACGTTGAGGAAATCTCGTGATCTTGGTGGAGCATTGCAGCCTACGTTGCAGTATACCAGCCCTCGCTTCTACGGCGGCGAGGGTCTCGAGGGCTACAGGGAGCTCGCCATGGCACAAACACAGTTGGAGGGCCTTGCCTATGTCTCAAAGACACTCCGCGAGCCATTGGCGAAGACCTTACTGTCCCAACGCTCCTACAGAGACACCTCGCGGCTATGCAACACAGCACGCCGCATACCAAACACGCGGAAGTGTTTGCCGCAAGGCCGCAATGAGCACCCACGCAGAGGGGCAATTGCGTCGCCTCACAGAGACTGCACGACCATTGCATCGTAGAAACGACGCAACAGGAGGAGTAGGCAAAGATGTGTTGCAAGTAGCTATGCAATCGTACTACGTTGTTTCTTCCTCACAAATCTTCCTTGTCCGCCACAGCAAACACATCTCAAAGACCGCAATCAGCAACCAGAGCAGCCGCTTTGCCACCGCGAGAACTCCTCCATACAGTTCTCTTTGCAGCCGCAGTGTCCTCCTCGCCGTGCACGAAACGACCTCATCGATCTTCCTCCAAGTCCTCATGACATCGCCGAAGCACTCGCCGCAGGTCTGAGAAGCCACACCACGAAGACCAAAACAGATCTCAATGACTCCAAACACGCAGCAAGCAAAATCGAGCAGCAGCCTCTCCGTGACGAGTGGTCAGCCATAACATCCTCCTCCTCCACTCCAGTGGCTTCCTCCTCGCCATGCTCGAAATTTCCCCCTCGATCTTCCTCCAAGTCCTCAAGCCACCACCGAAGCGCTCGCCGCCGGTCTGAGAAGCCACAGCACGAAGGCCAAAGACACCTCCGAGCCTACTCGCCACGGCACAGCTTCAACTCGCAGTTGAAACTCCTCCTGCAACCGAATATCCCGCAAGGATGCCGGTAGCCTCACGATTCTGTGTCGAAACCACAGCCGAGAGGCCAAACAGCATGAGTCCTCGCCAGTCGCCACCAACAACACCGAGACTCTCACAAAGCCGCCTCGCAGCATGACCCAGCGAGCACCGTCAAGCTTCTCAGCGCTTCTTACTCTCGAGGAGGAAAGGAAGACACAAGAACACAAGCACACTTCCTGCGCCGGACTTTGCGGCGAAGGTGGCGAATTTACAAAACGAACACTCAGCCGGCCGTCTTCGCGGCTATGCTGGACGGCAAATCACAAGGGCAGATTCATGCAAGAAGCAAGCCTGAAACAGTGTCTTACGAGTGCAGCGAGTTTAGGAAATTCTGGGCAATATTACTCAGGTTACAAGAGAGACTTGGTTCGAGAAGCAGATGGTAAAGGCAGAGGCAAAGGCAGAGGCAAAGGCAGAAGCTCTCCAGGCAATGTGGCTGTACGAGGGCCGGAACATGGACGAGTTAGCTGGGAGGAAGGTCATTCGGCACCATCAAAAGCATTACGGCAGGATAGAAGCGTAGAGTAGTACAAAAAGTGAAGAGCCTGTTATCGAAAAAGTTTCAACAACAGAATACCTTCAGCCTTCTTCTCAAGAGACCGCAGATGTTGCAGCGCTCGGTCACTCACAGAGCTGCGCAACTGCATCAGGCGGTGGCCTCATTGTCTCTTGTCTTCACAAAGTCAGGAGGAGCAAGAGCAGTCAGTCTCAGCAAAACGTCTTCGAATAGCATCGAGGTCGATATCGCAGCTCGGGTGAATGGATGAGAGGGAAAAGGTGGAGCAAGTATATGGGCGTACAGAAAGAAGACTTGGAGAGCATGAAGAAGGCTCGGGCATCAGTACTCTCTTCCGCTTAGCTTGAACATGCTTGATGACAGTGACATGACTAAGAAGCGGTATCCTAGCTTGTCAAAGGCTTCTTCATCCCAGCTTCCGTCGTACCCTTCCCTGTTCATAGGCAAAGCATCTAGCAGAGTGCATAAAGCAAGGAAAGATAATTATTCAGAAGAAGATGCAATTTCAATACCACATGTAGACCAGAAAAGACGCAAGCATCGTATATAAAAACCGGCAACAGTGCAGACGACTTACCATCATCTGCTGTCTGCAAGACAATGGTACTCGTGAAACATATGCGCTCCGCACACCACAGGTTTTACGGCCCAGCACAGCACGGTACCGTCGATTTGCTGCCGCCTTTTGCAAGCAATTAACATTGGCCGAGGATAATTTTGAATACTGTGAAAGCCGCCGTAGATTTACTCATAACCGTTTGAATATATATCGGCTTGACTGGTCAGTGCGGAGAGTCTTACATTGCCGTATATTGCCCACCAGGACTGGACATCACTTTTGGCGATATCATCAAAGCACCCAGATATTTGGAGGGTATGAGTAGTGTATTGACAAGAATTGCGGTCTTGAAATAGCTATGAGACTGACAATCTTGACGAAGCTTGCGTCCATGGTAAGGTAAGCTTCCCTTGTAGAGGAGGCCGAGAAGAATGTTATCCCGATGAAGCTGGAAGGGGTATTCCTGCTCGAATTGCAAGTTCTCCTCTGCACTATGTTGTAGTAGGATGCTTCCTGTGATCAGACGGGAGCCATCACCGCAATGGGCGGAGGAGGTGAAGTCCGCTAGCCGCTGGCTGGCTGGATGACACGACCCGATGACATGGCAAGGCACAAACCCAATTATTCCGTAGGCTTCAAGAACAAGTCTTTCATTGGCGTAGCAGATATTTGTGATATACAAGCTCGGCTGCGGCAGCATTTCGCAACGTGCAATTTCAAGAGATGCTTTCCTTTGGGTCACAACTCATGTATAGTCTCGATCGTATAGCTCCCTAGCGTTCAGATTCGTGCTTGCTGCTATCATCGCTACTGGTGCAGTTCTCTTGTTTTGCGGCCAGCGAGATATAGACACGCTTTCTGTGGCAGTGCGATCTCAGTTGTTACAGGATGTCAGTAGTTAGCGACCCTTGATCATGATGACAAATGGGAGAGTGTCTTGCATCTCTATGGAGAAGAGATTGAATCCCAGATCGATACCTCGGACCTCACCTCGTGCATCTGATGACGTATAATCTGATAATGATAACTTCGATTCACCCACCGTTTCTAAATTTCTCCCTGGTGTCCAACCCTATCCATGCTGTTACCAACACCAACAACCACAACAACCACATCACAATAATGTCTACCAACAACAACTATCTCCCGGGCGGTCCGCCTCCCTTCGGCCCTCCTCTCAGCAGCACCAACAACGGCAACAACAACAACGCCGCTCCCGCCGCCGCCGAGAGCCCATCGTCAGTCGATTCGGAATTTTTCGCCGACATCGATGTCATCATCTGCGGCATCAAAGACGACATCAGCGCGCTGCTCTCTTCGCTGCAGCAGTATGCTCGCAAGCGAGACGACGATGAGAGCGTGGGGCTCTCGGTGGCGTTGGATGTGAGGTACCACCTGCTGGGACAACAGGACCTTGATGGGTGTCTGAGGTTTGTGAGGACGCATGGGAGGGAGATGCAGGAGTGGGCGGGGAGGGTGTTTGGTGGAGATGCGGCGAGGTGGGAGGAGGATGAGATTGAGAGTGAGGATGGGGAGAGTGGGCATGGGGTGGGTGAGGAGGGTGTTGGCGGAGAGGAGGAGATGCTCGTTGAGGAGAGCGAGGAGGCTGTTCTGGAGGAGGATGGGCAGGATTTTGTGGCGAGCGAGGAAGATATCGCCACAATACAGTGGATGGAGGCCCATGAGGCAATGGAAGTCGCTCAGCGGCTTCAGACTCTGCAGGATGATATCCTGCGGGATATACCACTGTTGTCGGAGGAGGAGAGGGCGCACAAGGTTGGCCCTCTGTGGCACCAGGTGCACGGTGACCACTGGTATGAGGTGGTGGAAGCGCGTTTGAAGGGAGAGAGGTTCTTTGGGTGAGAGGGATGCTGGTTTTGTTTCGGTGGCGACGATGATGGGTGTTGGGTCTGTGTTTGGTGACAGTAGTGCAGCTCTCGTTGATACAGCTGTACGCCACCGCTCTTGTTTCCCTGGTGAGAGATGATCCTACAATGCTCAAATGCGATCATACCACCATATATACCAGCCATCATCAATGCGATCAATGCAGAGACATACAGGAAATCCAATCACTCGTATGCAGATATCTGCCTCACCTTAGCTACATCGCCCACAACGCTTGCAAACAGCGTACACCTCCACCGTTGGCAACCTTCCCCTCCAATGGTGCAACTACCATCCCGCACCGTTCAATCCAAACGCCCAGCTATGCTTTCAACGTGCGTAGCAAAAGCAAAAGAACAGAGCTCATGATCTATCGATCTGAACTCCTCACAGTGGGCTCGAACCACTAACCTTCCGGTATGCTATGAAGCTCAGTATCTGAGATACTGCGGAATCGAGTAACAGCCGAACGCGCTACCAATTGCGCCAGCGAGGATGCTGATTTGATGGAGGTTATGACGGCAATTCTCAATATATAGGTGCACTGATAAGTTTGAGCGGCGGAGTTTGGACGAGATGAATTTTCGCGAACGTTGCGCAGGCTTGACGCTGGGCTGTGCAGGCTGACGTTCGAGCATCGATCTCTCGCGTTGAACATCTGGATACGAACTATGTAGTGTCGTAAGGATATGCTGATTGCAACGATCTATTGGTAAGCCCGTGGAACAAGATGTCTGATACCGCGCTGGAGCGACAGCCACAGCCGAAGGTCGTGCAAAGCGAAGAAAAAACATATCAGCAATTTACACACAGCAAAAAATTATATGCGACATAACTTCAACATTCCAACTTTTTTTGCTCGGTTGGTGCAGCATAGCTGCAGCTGTTGCGCATGTACAAACGCAACGATCGGAGCAAACATCTACATGTACATTGAAACTTTGACTTTGCAAGAAATTTGAACCCTAACCCTGAGAACCCCATGCTGCAACATCACCTCAACTCAGGCTTATTCGATATTCGTTGATATACGACGTTTTGCACCACTCTCAGGGCGTCATCTTGCTTGAAATCTAACTATAGACAGTCAAAATGCTGAGAGTCGATGCTACTTCCCAATATGTTTCGTATGGGACGAAGAAACACAATTTCTTGTGAGTTGGGTTTGAGCTGGGCCAGCAACAACGATAAACCGCTCATCGCCCCTGACACTTTTTGCATGAAGCTATCGTTGTTGGAAGGAATTGTGGTACAGAGCGTGAACTTTACATGCTACATTTATATCTATGCACGATCTATATCGTCACTCTTACTGGCGCACTGCATCTTCCTTCCTCCATTCGTTGGCTCGCTGTCTGCATCTCTGGCTGATGATGCGCTGAAGATTTACCACCGATGGAGATGGCCTAATACCAAACCAACCGCTATCGAGCATCAAACAAGGATTCAGAAAAGATGCAGTAGAAGTACTTCTCGGACACCTCTAAGTCGCTCCGTCGGCAGCTTCGATCATTAAAGCCGCCGCTGCAACTTCGTACGTGTCAACGAACGCTCTTTCTATCTCGAGGCCGATGTAGAAGAAAGCAAGCGGTGACGGTCAGACTCGCATGGAAGAAGGTTTGATGAGACCCTAGGCCTGTCACGTTGTGCAAACAACGATTCGCTGCATCATCGTGCCATACGGTATGCATGTAAGCGCGCTCCGGCATTGTCTCGTGCAGTCTCTTCGGTCACCTCCAGAGCCTTCGTCAGCATGTTAATATCGTCTGTACCACCTGCTGTCAAGTATCCAAGTCGCACATCGGTAAAGATTCAGTAGACTCTTAAAGTGTTAAGGTATTAGTAGTGTCGCAACCTGCATGTTGGATTCTGGCTGAAGTCGGTGCGCAGTTTCGACCGAAGACCGCTGGATCATCGGACAGGAGTAGAATGGATATCGAAATGCGTAGATTGCATTGATTTATAGATGTAAAATTCATTCAGCTACTGCTTGCCGTGGTGTGCTGTGCTATGCTTTTGAGCAGGAAGTGACGTCGCTGCAAGGTTGCGCAAAACGTTCGACGTTTACGCTTTAGAGTTCGTGTGTTGCAAGGCCATGTTGGCGCGAACGTTTGCAATAAATACTGCAATCACGTCTGCAACGATGCACTTTTGTTCGTCGTGGCAACCTTGGACGAATTGCCCAAAATACCGTCTTTTGAAAAACCCGGATGCATCACGCAACCTTGCCGGTGATACCCCACGCTGCAGCTCTTAACCAGGCGATCCTTGACGCGAATCGCCGCGGTGCACGCTGGATACTTGCCATTCTAAACAGTAGAAAATGCTGCTGTGACAAAGTTGTGAGGCTTGCGTCTCGATTCGGGAGACAAGACATCAACGGAACTTGAATCTAAGTATCCTCGACGAAGCCGCATGACATCCAGCTGAAGACCTGCAGCGCGCAGTAGAGCACACTGCCTCGAGTCTGACGAAGATATAACAAAGAAAGCTTTTGAAGTACGGTCCATTCCAGAGAGACAATGGAAGATCAAATGCAGGCTGTGAGCTGACTGTTTAGCTGTAGCAGTGGCTACTCTCCAGCCTGAGGAAGACTGTCACAATCCTATGCTCTCAAAAACGCCTGATTGACGCACTGAAGAAGTTCGAAATCGAAAGGCATCAACTCTGTCGTTTGAAATGTCACAGTCGGAGATATGAACGCATGATTCTGGCTCGCCCTCTCTAAGCACAGCTGTTTAAAGTAGTTACGTCGAATCGCCCTGCCAATTCAACCATGAGCCGCCATACCTTTCTCTCGCACCAGAAGCTCAGAATAATGCTTATCGTGAATGTCCTTTGTTCGGAGCCCAAGACAGCGGTAGATTTCGATAGAGTGACGATCAATTGTGCTTCTCATTCCAACCATCTCACACGTGCTCAATTGATATCATCGGCCTCGCGGGGTACAAGCATATCGACCAGCTCACGCGCCTTCGTCATCTCTCTGATTGTGTTAACCCATCGTGTGTCCATAGGACTCTATCGTACACATAATTCCATTGTGCTAGAAGAACAAAGCTCTTTTCTCCGCTGGACTAGTCATACCCACGTCTCCATAGCACAAGACGCTGGCGTATTGCATCGTGGATATGATGGTGATATTGATCAAGAATTACGCGTAGTATTGACTTTGAACATTATCTAGCCTCGTAAAATCTCTACTGAGAGGTGTTATCGGTGGAAATGCGCGTCATAGCTTCTCCGGACTCCGATATAAGTCTCAATCGCACAATTCACTTCACCTTCAGCGCCACCAATCGCCGCAGTGAGTTCTTGTAGTGAAAGTCATTGCCTAGGTGTCGCCGTTTGTGGTTCCGCGAATGCTGACGCACGCCGCGTCGCGTGTCCTATATTTTCTCGTAAACACCCATTTCCTTTTCGCGATCAAAAATCCACCCGCGACCCAACATACCACCTTCCCACCCTACCCAACAACCACCTCTGACCACCCAATTCTTCCTTGTCACACACAAAAAGAATAAGATACACCTTCATGCAAAGCTACCACCGCCCCAGACTCACGCTACCTGACGAGATTGGAGAGATTTCTGCGCAGCATCCCATCACGCTTGAGCGACTCAGAAAAATCAACGAAACAGCCAGTGCGCCTGTCAAGAAGCGTCGCTCTATCCCATCATACGACCGCAACACGAACAAGTCTCACATCTCCATGGTAGACGCTACTCACAGTCTGCCAGACGCCATGGATCCACCGCAAACTCCGGCTCCCTTCGACCTGGAGTCCTTCTTGAGCGAGGAGGTTCGCCAGTTTGACGCCGAGATGAACGCCTCCAGCCCTTCTATCTCACACATCATGAAGACTCTTAACGACATAGTCGCCACTATCATTCGCTCCAAGACCGCAGAGGACGCCAGCACCGCCGAGATCGCGGAAACCCACAGCTTCTACACAAAGGAAGCATCTCATGCCATCCGCCGCATCTACTCTGCCTGGTCCAAGTACCCGCAGGCTGGCGGCGCGCTCGAAGGTGCATCAATCGAGAGCGTCGACTGGCGCTACACCGCGACTGACGCCATCGAAGGCGGTCCCGGGTCTCTCCCTTTCAAAATCGCCATCTTCATGGCAAACAAGATCGATGATAAGGAAATCGTCTTCCAGACTGTCGTCCACGAGCAGAGGCGCATCAACGATTGCTTCGACTCCATGAAGCAGACGTACAAGATCTGGCAGACGCGACTCGACCCGCCAAGACACCTCTCTGATGACGAACTCCAGGCCGAGTTGACCTCTGAGGACGCTGACCCGATGACCTATACCATGCAGCCGCCTCTCGGAGATGCTCCCTTCCTCAGCAAGCCGAGTACAGCTACGGAGTTGATGAGCGCAGCAGCCCAGGCTGAGCAGGCGGAGTACGAGATGCACAACAGCGTCCACGTCTACGTCGGCGGTGGCAGAGTCCTGCAGAATCAGGCCGAGAAGCGTTCAGACATGGCGCAGCACCTTGATGCCGTCAGAAAGGCAGAGGTCAAAGAGGCTAAGGAGGCCAAGAAGGCGAAGAAGGCCAAGGAGACTGCTGATGCGCTTGCTGCGCGCAAGGAGGCTAAGGGCCGCAACAAGAAGAGTGCTGTCCTCGTCGACTCCAGCGATCACGAAGACGAAGATGATGAAAATGACGAGCAGCCTGCGCCGAAGCCGAGTCGTAAGGTGACCAAGTCTACAACTCGCAAGCGCCTTGCCTCGGACGTGGAGGACGATGACAACGAGACCCCCACGCGCAAGACGACCAAGACCACAACTCGCAAGCGCCGCGCTGCTGATGTTGAGGAGGATGGTAACGATGCCGAGACTCCCAAGAAGACTCCTGCTCCTCGCAAGAAGGCGAAGAAGGCCTCGACCAAAGATGCTTCCAAAGATGGCAGCAGCGACAAGGCATCCAACAATTCGGACGATGGGAGCTCAGACTCTTCGTCCCAGCACCCCGGTACCGTTGCGCCAGACATTGCGAAGCGCGGTGGTGCTGCTCCACAATGGCTCAGAGATGAAGACAACCTAGGAAAGCAGCTCGTCATGGATAACCCTGCCTGGCCCATGCCTGAAGTCTACAGGGAGTTCAATCGCCAGCTTGCGAACACTCCATACCAGACCGACAAGATGGACACCCACGACTATCGTTCGGACTGGGTCCAGTTCCCCAGGAGAGACGCTGCTGGCAACAACATCAACGACAAAACGGCCCGCAAGAACGATATCTGCTGGCGCACATATGAGTCCGTCCGTCAGCACCTCGAGAAGCACAAGGCGAAGGTCAACAACGAGGACGTGATCAAGCCGTTCACCTGGCCACAAATCACCGAGAACCCTGTTGAACATCTCCCCAACCGCGACCCTCCTCCCAGGCCGACGTACTTCAAGGATGGCACTACTCTCGTCCCCCAAATCAAGAAGAAGTCGTCTGCCGCCGAGGCATCTGCGGGAGACACTCCCGGAGCGGGACTCCAGCGCGAAAACACCTCCGGCTGGACCCCGATCAACAACCCTTTCGACCGCAAATCGTCGCCTATGGAATCTTCTCCCGCGCAGCCCAAGAAGCGTCGTGCCCCCAGGACAAAGCCGCAGAAGGATCAGCTACAGATCAACCCCTCCGAGCTCGCCAACCCCGTCGTCTTCATGCAGCCCGAGACCCCCGACAACCCCACGCACCTGGGATCTGCTCTTGGTGACGACAACATCGATGATCTGAATAGTTTCGTCAGGCAGCAATCCGATGGCGAAGAGTCCTCTCCCGGTGATGATGCCGCCGATGACCTGCTGAAGTTTGTCGAGAACCAGTCCGACGGCGAAGACGACGACAACGAAGAGCCAGCACAAGACCAGTTCGATGGTCCGGCAGACGGCAACCAGTCTGCGCAGACCCAGCAGGGATTTACTGCTCGTCGCCACGTTTCCCACGTTCCTCCTAGGTCTGTGTCTCAGAGCCAGGGACTCCGAACCGGCTGGACGTCGCAGGTCGTCACTCAGAACGGCCCCAACCACGGCAGGACCTACTATCTGGATCACAGCAACCAGAGGACCACCTGGATGGATCCCGGCAGCCGTGGATTCAACACCAGCGCTGCCTTCGCGGGCTCCAATGCCTCTGCGCCGCGTTATCCGGAAGGATACGTGTGGGTCAACGACCAGTTCGTCTCCCGGCCTGCTGCTGGCATCGCCACATCCGGCCCTGGTGCTGCGTACAGCGACCTCGCTATCGCCAACCTTCCTGCGCCAGAGCGCCTTTCGCCTCGCGCTTTCAGCGGTCCGACTACTCGCAGAACCGCTGCTGCTGCCGCCACTAGCTCGCGTAGACCTGCTGCTTCTGCGCCCACCGCCACTGCTTCCTCCGCGGAGAGACCTTCAAAGGTCGTGAAGCTCACCATCAAGCGTCGCTCCTCCGCGGCAGAGAAGCCGAAGAAAGGCGATGATGCTGATGATTGAAGCTCGCGAGATCAAAGAGAATACGGAGAGACGGAGATTGAGCGCCTATAGGGCATGAAATGGGAGAGTTTTTATGGGTTTGACATCGTTTTGTAAGATTAGGAGTGATGATCAAGAGGGCTAGTCACTCAGAGATGACTGTAGATAGTACAGAAAACAAAAAATTGGGCGATAAAATTACTTTCCATTTCATGGATTTCACTGGCAGCACCGATGCGGATATTTCGATATAGCCTATGACTTTAGCCTGCTGACTTACGAGATGCTTCACTACTCTCAATGGTTCCAATGTATTATGTTGAGTCCATCAACAATGGTATCAGCTCATGGTGCGGAAATATCTTAGGTGTCACTGCACTGACTTCTATGGCAAGCATGCTGAGAACAGTGTACAGTCCTCACTACAAGAGATCAAAAGTCTCGTGGCTCCGCAAAGATCTTGCTCAAGTCTCGTTGAGCTGCGTAATTGTTAATGCACACAAAGACGATGATACTACCACCGTTCAAACGGAGGGCATCATCATCGTTCGGTGGTGTCGGTGGGCGATTTAGCATACGTTCACGATGATACAGTCTCACATTGGGCAGAGACTACCCTCGTCGCTCAAGGGTACACAAGGCTAGATTTATATACATTGATGCTGATACTACCACTACTATGATGGAGACTGTGGCTGTCACTCGATGATACTGATCGTTTTATTAAAACTCATTGATGATGATAGTGCCTAAACTGTCAGAGAAACTCCATCTGCCACTCAGCGGTGCACACGGCTCGGTCAGTATATATCTGCGACGATAGTACCACAATTGGAGGAGAGACTCAAGCTGGCCCTCACCATCGTCCACGGCGAAATCAACGTACGTTCGTAATGATGTTACCGCAAATCGAGTAGAGAACGCCTTTATTACTGAGCGGTATTCATAGCTTGATGGGGATATCTCAACGACAACAGTACCTTAATTACTGCTGAGGGTACGAATATTCTCCAGTGGTATTTAAAGCCCAGTCAGCAAGAGGACAAGATGATACTACCTCATGTCCGGGAGGAAAGGCACTTACCACTGTGCGGCGCCTAGAATTCAACAACCTTACAGCTGCGATGATAGTAATACAGTGACCGCAGAGGCACAATTAATTATGACTGCTCACTCAACGGCAAACATGCACGATTGTAAAGGCCGCAACAATTGAAACTACCCTGAGCTGTGGTAATATCCTGGCGAATGACCGCTTGTATCTGCTCGGCGACTCCGCTGTCTAGTATGTGCAAGGAGAATAGTACTTGCTTAATGTTAAGAAAGCCGAATTGGAGAAAAGACATACTCTCAGATGACTGTGCTCTTACGATTGGAAATGTCTGCGAAGATATCATCGTGCGGGATGCCCACAACGATACTGATGGAGGACGACTCTTGTTGGTAGTGATATAGACTATGAGTTGTAGAGACTCTAGTAGTGTGGTAGAAACATCAAGTGCGAGCGATCAAGATGCACTGACGTCCCGAGATAGTGTGCTCGCTGCAAGCTGGCACAATCACTGCAGGATTCGATGGTAGCAGCGCTCCATCGGTAGCAGTGCTTTGCCGGCAGGTTGGGTTAATCTGCAAATCATGCAGGCCGAGATACTCGCACAGGGGAGAACTTGATTACGAAGCAGACTTTTCATTCGTAGGATGTAGCTTTGTGTTGACGACAAGTGGATATCGATCAATGATGAGTCCAAACCGCTAGCGAGCGTCTTTCGCTGATCGACAACACCTCCCTTCGACTTCAAGCACTCGTTTCTGCCAAGAATGTCGAAAAGCATGCAGCTGGATAGCCGCATCACGACAAGATTCTAGTGGTGGAGCTGCTTACCATACAGTGCAGACGACAGTGCAACTTTGCTGATCTATTCGTTTGCTTCCGTAGTATCTCAGCTTACTCAAGGGTTTGGTGTCGCTACCAGCTGGCAAGATACTCGGAGACCGGCGGCGATCACCTCAAGCGGAGCTCCCCGGCCACCGATGGGCAATGTCAAAGGTTCTTGCTAGCGACACAGAACTCTTCGGCAGTTTAGCGATGTGCAGGGCACGAGGGAGTGTTGGCGAACTAGTCAACCCGGGCATCGCTCATGGCATTAGAGAAGATGCAGATCTCGGCAAAGGCCATGGCCACGAAGACAAGGCCTGAAGCAAGATGCTCATCGGAAAACGAAAAGCTACTCTCGGAAGCATCACCGTCGACGGCTTAGTCATCCAAAAGTAGTGAGAACGCGAAAGTCGTGACGGCCTTGTGGAAGAAGTCACCACCACCGATGAAGCGTCCGCTAGCCAGGAACCACCCTCAGATCTATGGAAGACCTGGAGCTCTATGGTGACGATCACCCCACCAAGCCAGAACTCCTGCAAGTCTCGTAACGATGAAGCAGATGTTCTTAAGGGCTAGTTTCGAACGACCCTCTGTGGCTTGGGTCTTGGCCATGCTTGTACTTATTGCTGGGAGTCTGATTCGCTTGGCCACAGCTGTCCTACCAGGTACGAATGCGAGCCTTATTCCCTTCAGCGACGGACGAGCAATCTTCTATATGACTAATGTTGATGCACTACTCACTGAAGCCAACCCAGGGCAAGTAATTAGCCAGATCGGACCGACACTTGTCCAAAGTTGCGTTCAGTCTACTCTTGCAATGATCTGTGTTGGTCATACATCTTTCCAGCATAGTTTGCCAAGACACCAATCAATTATCTCCATCTCCTTTCAAAACTAAAAACGCTGCTGTTGCCACACTGTTGATTGGCCCATATCTTGGGGGTGTGCCGAGACCAAAATTTGCTTGAGGAAGGTGGGTATTCGCGGGTCAGAGGAAGAGGCTGGCGAGAACACATGTTGTGATTCCAACACAATTCGAAGGGCGAGTCAAATATTCGATCGGCGAGCGGGAGGAGAGCCACGAGCAAGCTTCAAGGGGTGAGACCGGGTATGTTGTGCTTTGCGGTACAAGCGCTGCAAGGAAATTACTGCTACCGTTCGTACTCGTTCTGTTCGGTACATTCGAGTTGGCTGCTTGCCAAATCCAGCGCACGTTTTCATTGACCGCATCACCCGTGAGCCAGCCTTTGTCTTTCTCCATGAATCCCAGACCAATAGCTCTGAATTTTGCGTTGTTCCAGTCTTGATTCCCGCCACGACTATCCTTGCACTGGCACCTCCCATCAGACGCCTTCCGCGCTTGTTGGATGGTAGGTCGCAGGATCCATCGCTCTGCTTTCTGCCGGCAAGCAAAGAAAGTGCTTGTCATGGGCCTGTAATTTTTGAATCGTCAGTCCGACCTCGTCGTGCTCAGGAAGTAGCTGGCCCCTCACGCCAGGCACGGTGAACGCTTCAACGACTCGCTCATACACGAGGAAGTTCACCTGTTGGCACGCCAATTTCGGTGGCGTTCCAATCGTTTTCCCAGGCGACTTGGGTTCCAGAACCATGAACAAGCGCCTCATCAGAAGTTTGTAAGAGCTTGATCGCTTGCGTCTTTCACGTAGAAGTGCTCGGTCGGAAAGAGAAGGATCTGGGGCGCAAGCAGAGGGACTTGGGTGGTCGCCGTCGTTCTTAATGACTCTTCGACTGATTAAATTGCCTTCCAGCCTTCCGTCGTGCATGTTCATGATCGTCTCGGTCCAGCACGGTATCTCTCTTCCATGCTCTTTCCTCCAAAGCTCTTCCCAGCTGCTCATGGATGTGTTCCTCGCTCTTTCTGTGATTCTCAATCGTTCGCGGTCATGTAGACGCAGCCCTGCCCTCTTGAGATTAGGAAAGTGTGATGTGATCTCGACCAAGGTGTTGTGCTGGGGCATATGAGGAGATGGTTCTTCCGGCCTCGGTGTTGCTTTGGGCAACGTCCCTTGTCTGCAAATCTCTGGAATGACAGCCCTGTTTGATGATGTTCTTGTTATCATGCCGAAAGGATGCGAGTTTTCGAAAGTGATTGTCGACAATATACTGAGGAGAGAGGAGGCTGCGCGCGGTTTGCGCGATCGCTGCGGCGGTGAAGGCTGCATTCGTCGGTCCACAGGATGTTACCCTGCTGGTCAATCTCTTGTCGCGTCAGTGTGTTCGCAGAATCCTCTAGATGTCAACCGTACCTAGTCGGTGTTATGTGCAAGACGCGTCACGCGTGGCCGCATTGAGAGTGCAGTGTTTCGTGAGTGCGCAGCTGCATTGCTGATGGCAAAGAGACCACTGCTCGCCGGCTCACAGGATCCTCGCACTAGTAACTGTCTGAACGAACAGATGGCAACTATGCTCCATACTACTTCCTATCCACTCAATCAACGACAAATCTGCACGACCATCATACACAAATCGTGTAAGCATGTTTCCTTGACAATGGCAGTGCAGGACATCTTGTCCGGCCCTCCAAGTCCCAAAGCCTCTCCTGTCAAAATTTGAGATATATAATATTAAAAAAACGACCCCCGTTGCGGGTGGCTTTGCCACCCGCTCCAACAGGTATGTATGTGTGTTTCCTTAGTTCAGTGGGCATATGGGCAGATGGTTATTCCATCAGATTAATCCTTAACCGGGACATCACATCAAAGTGGTGTACATTCCTTTTTGGTGGTCAGGGGTTCGAATCGGCTTGGTGCTGCACCTTTTTGTTGCACAGTGAGGTACATGAGTGGAATAACATTCTTTTGGAGTGCAGCCTTTCCCATAGGAGACAGGCATGGCAAGATCTCAGTTTGCATTCTTAGTTCTCCGTCATTATCATTCTTGCGAGAACCATTGTTTCGAGTTCCCTCGTATGGTGCAAGAGCGTGCTATCAAAGCCGTCGCTTGAGGTGGAGGTCGCAACGCCTCTCTCGCTCGCGCGGCTGTGGATCACTCGTTCACGACAACGGTCTGGAGACGCTCAAGAAAGAGGCACGAGCACACCAATTCAGCGAGAGCATGCTCACGATAGAAGCGAGAAGCAACAAATTCATTCGCACCATGTTGGAAAGACTTAGTTGTATATAAGTCATGAACCTCCATGGATGATACTAACTAACCGCCAGACATCCACCTCCATTCAGAATTCGTTCATGTTCGATCTCTGATCATCCATCTTAATCGCCCTTCTTTCGTCGCGAGCGTCGGTCTTCTTTTTATTCCTTATCTTCATTATCATCCGGGCGGTTCGGCTGACGGCGAGTGGCGGGCGCGATCTCGGGTCAACCGTATTCCAGGCTCGTTCTGTCTGATTGACACGATGTAGGACTGGATAAGAGGATCGCAGACCCCTGCGAGCGAATCAATAAGGTTTTGAGACTTGGCCCGGGAATGTCAGGAGATCATCAGAAAGCCCTCTGCCACTGACTCGCCGAAGACTCCAACATCGCGATTCTGTTTGCCGAGTCAGTCTGTTTGCTGCTTCAGTGTGCAGCGATACTGTCCGATGCAACGGTAACGATTTTGTGTACATGACTGTTTTACAGTCGCTCTCCTGATCTGCGCTGGATATGAGTGTTGGTGGTAGAAAATAGCTTTTATGCTTGCGCACGCGGAATCGCTTCCAGGCAAGACGTGACGGTGCAACCAAGTCTTCTCTTCCACTGAAAGGCTAATATTTATTCTTCCTCAGCTTGTAGTGATGCCTCTCTCTCAGCATATATGTACTCTTCCTGCTTACAACAACAGCGTTCGCAAGGTCATGCCCACGGATGAGTAGCGTCTTACAATCACTGGGAGAGCGAAACAACAACTCAGGACCCTTCCAAAGCCCATCACAACGTTAAATCGCTGCCTTCGTACCTTTGAAAGCGAGCACAAGCACTAGTAAAGGATGGAAGCAATTTGCTTCTCTCGGAAACATTCAATACAAGATGCCATCTACTGCCTCGTTGTCTCCGATTGCAATTGTAAAGCCATTTTTTGTCGCCACCAGATACATCACTTTCGCCCTCCCGCGTATGTCCTGTTCTTTGGCTCTCTCAACGTATCATAGTCTTTTGAAAATTCCCTTTCCATCTTCGCTTCGTTCTCCTGGATTGAACATGACCTCCTCTTGCTTCCAAAACTCCACCGATGGATCTTGTGCCGTTAAGATCTCCAGCATGAGACGGACAACGACCGCTGGCCATCGTCAATTGAAAGTTTTAGTCGGATTCGTCGGGGAAGAACGTTGTGGCATACTTCGATGGGTTATGACGTTGTGCGATGATTGCAAGCATCCTGTTTCACCATCTGATCAGCTCAGCGGAAGCTCCACCTCGGTCGCTGGTGATATTATAGCTTCTCTGCCAATATTCGCTTGTCTGCTCGACGAGTGACGTTCCGCCGTTTGGCAAATGAGGTGCTACAGTTACGTCTCTCCTTGCAAGATCTAGGCCGGGCTTGCTTTGCCGTTGTTCCTACTTCGACGAGACACGGGATTGTGCGATCAGTGCGAGAATCCTGGTCGACCATTTCATTTAATTTGCTGAGTACGTGCCATGTTCCCACTTCCACCAGCAGTAGGAGTGCATCATCTTGCTGCATGTCGCCCGCTTTACTTGCTCGTCAATGTCCACTTACCTGCTCGAAGGGCAATGTGTCGCCGCTCGGTCTCGTAACTCTTCCCCAGGTTGCTTCATGTTTCTTATGTTCGTCTCCCCCTCAGGTATCCTCGGTGTCTTGGTCTTGCCTTTGCCCTGTGCAGAATATTGTAACTTTGTTCGACGCTGGCCAGGGTGTGACACGAAGCGGCCTGCCTTGGATCGTCTCGCGCCGGTCAGGAAAGATTGCTCCTGCTGATACTGAACGCTGTTCCATCTTCTGAGCGTATCGCTTTACACGCGGTGGCCAAGTCCACGCTGAGGCCAAAGGCTCTGTGTTCTTGTGTAGAGGGTGTATCCTTGCGCCTGTTCTGGCCCGTGACGCGCCAGCTCCGTAGTGAGTGCTGGCCACGTTCCTTCGTCAAATCTTACATATATCTCCGCCTCAAGCTGCGAGGCATTGACCGATCGTCGTATGGGCTTTGACTCTGTCGGCGGTTTTTTCCTGGCTCAGGAAAGGCCTCTCGAGGGTGCGGCGCTTCACTGAGATCGCTTCTCGTCACTGGCAGCACTTGCGGTCAGTAGGTTGTCGAACTTGACGAGCAATGGTCAGTCAATCTCCTCTAGAAGCCACGGTGGTTCGTCTCGCCGCTGGTATGGTCAATCTTGCACAACACTGTTCGCCGCACCTCTCGAGCAAACCTTTTGGTTTGCCCTGGCTTCCAGGTCAAGGCTCATGCACCATTTTGGCTCCCATCTCCCCTCCGCCTTCTCAGTGTTTTGTGCTGGGGCCATACGGTTCGTTACCAGTTTGATGTTATTGGGCTCCAGGTCCCTTGGATGATCGGCAAGGACTGGCTGCGAGTCTCCAATCCTAGCAGCGGGCAACGACAGTAAATAGAGAACGAATGTGACTGCTGGGTGTCTCATCCTTTGCTGCTGTCGAGCAACTTGCGGTCTCCCACGTGAATGGGTTTCCTTGCGTTCCGAGCAAAGCTGGGAGATGTGAGTGGAACGATGTTGCGTTGGTCCATGCGAGTAGGTTGGTGAACCTCGCGAATGGCCTGATTTTGTCCTCTCCGTGTTACGCCTCGATTTGTTTTTGAACGCAACACTCCTTTGCCGCAAAGGAGTCCAACTTGCGCTCTCTCCGCACCTTGGATACGGCGGTGTCGAGCGCCAGGTCGCACTCTTCTTGGTCTAGTGTCCGGCCTCAAGTGACAATTTCTCTTCGTCGCCGGCTGCCTGATCCTCTTCCATGTTTGCCGAGACTGTTGTGAACCTCGTGGAGAGGCGCGGGCTGAGTTCAGAGTCTTTCGGCTGCTGAGTTTTGGCCTCCTGGTGGTAAGATTTCTGTGGTGTTTAGGAGACGATATGGAGATGCGGGAGCGAGATGGTCTTTGCTGGCGACACAGTTAGTGATCTTTCCAATCGTCGCAGAGCCTCTGGGTAAGATTGAGTTATAATGGTTCTGGGAGCTCTGCTCTGCTTCGAGTGGGCGAAGGTCGTGGATGCCGTGGAATCAGGTATGCGAGGGCTTGAGTAGATACGTCCATACTTGTTGACCGTCAAAGAGAGGCCGTTGAGCTTCTGCAATCGTGTCCTGCGTGATGCTTTAGATTGCGAACTGCTTGTGGCGACACGAACTCGAGCTTCGTTAGCTGGTCGCGGACCAGCGTCTGAGCAAGCAACGTGAGCAACGTGAACGACTCAACGCGACCGTTGACCGCAAGAAGCGGAGCTTGCACGAGCACCTATGCATGAACAACTAGATCGTGAGTTGCATCGTTTCAACTACACTCCCGCAAAGAACGAATGTCCGCTCATGTCAGTTCCTGCCCACCATGAAGGTTCGCGACGAGCAGGTATTTTCATGAGCAGTTGTGTCTATTCTTGCCGCCGATTTTTCCAACCCTCGCCATTGTGATAGATGAGAGCGGCTTTGATGGCGGCCTGACCTACTGTTCACAGCATAGAACTGCTGCTGTTGCTCAACAAGAGCCTTGGTTCAGATGTTTGAAGACGCTTGGAAGAATCAATGTTTGTGGAGTGGACGGTTGGAGGCCAATTTCGCGACCTCACTTGCGATATGAGCTAGAGAACGGCGCACATGTACATTTTTCGACAGGGTAGACGGGATTACAAGCAAGGAGATTCTTCTCCAACACCTTCGCGAGCGAAGAGATTGATGAAAAAAAGAAATGTGTGTCCTGTTGCGATACCGATGCGACTTGGGAATCAGTGGTCGCCGGCTAACGTACATTATCAGACACAGCAAACGCCATCTGAAGGCTGTTTTGCCAATTTTAATCTGGGCCGTTCTCGTATAGTATCAGACAGACGCCATTGACACCCTGACGCTGCGAAACCACGAGGGCCGTTTCCTGCGAAGTTGGGTATCGCGATTTGACTCAGCGAGTTTGCCTCTGAAAATTAATGTATGCCTGTCCGGCGCCCAAGAAATGCCAATCCTGACCTGTCATCTCTGTAAAGACCACCGAGGCGACCACACACTGTGCGGTCTGTCGCCGCCTGATCTGCGTAAGTCATCCGCTCTGCCTTCTGTAGAGGCAAACGATGAAGGCAGGTTTTGAATGAGCGAACGCCTGCTGAGGGGGGTGCACTCATGTTTTTGCCGAAGGTGGTTCTTGTGGTTTCACCTCGCTGTGCCAATGTCGCCCATGCCGCTGCCAGGAATTTGGGGTGATACTCACTTGTTGTTGTTGTTGATGGTGTTGGTGATGATGGTGTGAAGGTGTGATAAAAGAAGGAAGAAAGGTGGAGGTATGATGAGGTGAGGGTAACGGATTGGTGAAGATGCTGCTGAGAAGCGATGTGGAAGTAATTGTTGGAAGCGTGCGTGACAAACCGACGAATTTATTGGCCTTGAAGGCTTGGCGGAGTGCCTCACTGTTCACGAATGGAGTGCCTGACGCGCGGGAATCACGAGGCTGGGGCAAGTGGCACGAGCGTGAGAGAGGGCAGGGACATTGGTGGGCGGCGGGCGTGACGCACGGAGGACTGGCGGAGGCGCAGGAGGGCTAGCTCGAGCTTCGAGCCTCGTGATTGAATAGATTGATCAAACGATTCCAAAGGGACTCGGTCATTCAGTATTCTGTTTTGTATCGACTCTCAAGGAGTTCCTACTTGCTTGCAATGGATCAAAAGACCCGTACAATGCATATGTGCCATCTAACGCGTTGGGAAGGGTCTCGAGGGAGAGGGAAAGGCGGGTGAGGGGTGAAGGCGGTGATCGATCATGGTCTAGATACATTTACAGTGACTGACCCTAGCACGTCCACATCCTAGGGATCTTCAAGCGTCCGTCCATGCTTGAATCAGGCGCCACGTCCGATGGATCATTCGATCTCACATGCCCGCGACAGTTCCCGTTCCGCCAACTTCTGATTGATTGCCTCCGTCATCCACCAAGTAAGCCAGTACCAACAGCACAAGATCGACGACCACTATCCAATAGCGTTCCCAGCAGTCATCAAAGTATTGTGCCTGGCCACATCACCCGCCTCAATCAAGAGGGTACCCTAGAGATCGACAGCATTGCTGTTGCAACGGCTCCAAAGACTCGTTTTTCACGATTCAAAGGTCAGTTTGCGCCACTCAGCAATCATAATCGCGCACACTCTGACTCTAGAATGATAACAGGGCGCAAGCGATTCGTTGGACGCGTACTCGAGGGTCTTGAGCAGTAAATTTACTTCTGGCAAATCACCATGCGTTCCGCGTCGGAGGCGAAAGCCAGCAGCGATGCTGTTCAGGACAACAGCGGCAGGACCGGCAGCATGAACAACAGTACTAGCAACGAGAACACTTCTTCCACTACCGAGACCACCGCCACTGCCGAGACCGCTACCACTTTCGACTATACCGAAACCCGCGTCAACTGGCTCGATAACCTGCCTCGCGAGCTGCGCAACGCTGTCTACGCCAATGCTCTCCCTGCTGACATCGTCTTTCATGACGGCGTGCTCTGCTCAGACGTTGCCAATATCCTCAGCATCGACCGTGGCTCCCGCCAGGAGGGCCTGGAGGAGATGGGAAAGATGCGCGAGGCACGCCACTTTGTCTTTGAATTCACCTCCAACGCCACCATGCTCAAGTACCTCGACGCACTCCCAGACAACAGCCTCGAGTCTTACGCCAATCTCACAATTACTGTCAAAGGCCCGTACAACGGCCACAGCAACATCTACAGCAACGACAACGGCTGCCACCGCACCAACATCTCGCCGACTCTCCGCCGCATGGGCGAAGAGGTCTGGTTCGAGGTCGTCTACGCCTGCCCTGACTGTAGGCACCAGCCTTTCTACCAGCGAGAGCTGCAGTTCGCTTGTCCAATAATTAAGTGCAGTTCGAGCGTCTCACTGGTATGGCCTTCACTGCTGGAATCATCGACCTTCGCATCTCCACTCACAGCCATGAAGAAGACGTCCCGCATGTCCGCGCGTACAGTCTCGGCGTATGTAATCCACCTTCCAAAGGAGATACATTCCACGATATTGATGAGCAATGCTGACTCTGACTAGGAGATCTGGCAGCCGTGGAAGCCTGTTTTTCCCAACATGATCGGCTCCACGTTCAATCAAGACTGTCTTGATTTCTTGTACGTTGACAGCGGCAATGACCACATGGCGATCACCGACGGCACACGGTACGCATTGATCGGCCCTCCGCGCGGGCTGGGAAGCAAGGTCAGAGAGGAGTCCCGCTACCTGATCTTGTAGACGGCTTTGAAGGGAAGATAAGCGTGAGAGCGGCGACAAAATGGAAGGCATACAATTGCAAAGCTGTAATAAGTGTGGTAAGCTGGTTTGCTTGCTGGCAAGCATTGACTCCGAGGTCAACTACCACCACAATCATCACCTTTTTGTGCAGTTGCTTCTGCATCTGGTTCGCCAACGTCGAAAATCCGGATCTGTGCTATCTCTTTCTCTGGACACCAGAACAGCGCAGCGCTGGCAGCGAGGTCCAAGTAGCTCGCAGGGTGGACGCTTAACGACCTGGGGCGCTTAAGATCACGCGCGTCCATCTCTTCACTTGGTCAGAAGAGTGCAACCACAAAACCATTGTTTCACTGCTCATGCGATTGAACGGTGTCTGGAATGCATGCATTTGAGATTTTTTTTTGACTTCTATGGTTTACTTGCTGAGAACTTGCTGAGAGCGCACGACTCCACTCGGTCAAGCTCGACTTGAGCACGATTGATTTCGTGTTCGTGCTGCTCGGGACTTTCTGAGTGATGCTTTTTCGATTCATTTGTGTTCTCAGAATTGTTAGCAATGCAAAACAACTTCCACTAAACATTACACGCACGAACATTTTCATGTCTGGAAAATGGCTGATATCAAAACCAGCTTCGTCGAAGAAGCATTTCGGTTAGATTGCTTGAAGATTGACTACTTCGAAATTTTCCAGCTTGATGATTGGCCTCCAGTCTGCAAACATATAGTAGTGAGCAGCGCTTGTCAAAAATTGCTTGACGCTACGAGCACCAAATGTTACCTCGTGCTTGCCACAAAACGGTTCACAGTGCGGATATTGTTCTCCGCCATGCTCCTGCCTTCGAACCCAGAGTGAGCTCTCCTATCTTACTTTACCACCTGCCAAGTTGTCCTGGACAAACTCGCTCTCAGGCGATCGGGTATTGCAACAGCTAGTGTATAGCCTTCCTCAACTGCGAAACGACCAGCTCATCTTTTTATGCTGTCCCAACTCTCCCCGTACCTTGTCGAAAGTGTTCAGCTTGTACGAAGTCTCTTCCACTCTCTTCTTGCGTTGGGTCTTGCCGTCTTGGGTTCGTTTGTGAAAGCTCCAGTACACGCCTCTAGCCGACCGGCTGTTCGCGTGCTGGGCTCCGGAGGCTCTTTCCGTGTCAACCTTCAGCTGAAGCCGGCGTGGTCTTGTCTTGGATCGCATCTCTTCATGGCATCTTGATTTGCCTGCTATCGAAATTTTCTCTGCTGCCAGCTTGGTGAGTTGATTCTCTCAAGCTCGCGCCACTTTGATCGTTATTCCTTCAAAAGCAAAGGTGCAAGCCTAACGCACGACAATGTCTCTCCCGTCCTTCCGTATCGGCGGCCAAGTCGGGCCTCCAATGTTACTCTTTCCATCATACGCAGAAGATCCCCAATATCAATCTTGCTGTCGGCGGCCGGGATGCTTGTTTGATGGATCGGAGCAGAAACCGACAACTTGGTAGGAGTATTCGTTGTCTTCAATCGGTTGACACGCAGGCCACCTGTGGCAGCGCGAAGGTCAGAAAAACATCCTCCTTTGTAATCCGATTGTAAACCGCGTCATGAGCGGTAGGACTCGTCCTTACTGTTCACATCGTCGCCGAAGTCATTGGTAGGACTACCGCCGCGAGCGCGGCGAGTCTGGGTGTGGGAAGCGTTGCCGCCATCTGCCCTTCGGCTCGACTGAGGGAGAAGTCGAGACGCCTCTGCCGGCGTGGCGTTCGTCACGGTGGGCGAGATAGCGATGCTGGTAGCGTCATCTCGTATCCTCTCAAGCAATTACGCACTTCCATTCTTTGCCTTTTCCGATATGCGCCGTGTTCGAACGCAAGTGTCCAGGACTGTGCCGCGACTGGCCACGTCTGTTGCTACGAGATTTGTGTTGAAGCGTCCTCGAAGCACGCTGAGATATGCGCAGAGCCGGCGCGATAGAGATGATGTGCGCTCTTCTCTGCGCCCGCTCACTAGAGTGCTACGAGACCAGTCCGATGGTTGTTCTTGAGCTCTTGTAAGCTAACATTGGCGGCGGGCAAATTCATGTTACTCGAAAAGGTTGGACTGGAGAAGGCAACAGGGCATGCGGAGCGGCTGTGCTGTATGAAGTTCCATTCTGAGTTTCCAAAGTACTTCGTTGTTGAAATGAGCTCGCCGCAATGTCTTTGTCTGGGTGCGCCGCCTTCAGCCTTGCGGAGCAAATCAGGCACCGCAGCCGCCCAAGGTTCAGCAGCACTCTTGAAGATCAATTCGGGCTTCGTCGAAGTGCATTGTAAGCTCCTTTCAGCCTCAATGTTGTGTTTCCCTCCTCTTCTTAAGCGGCTCGTGGGTGTATCACCCCTTCAGATCAGCTGCAAACATGCGTGCCAATAGTGACAGTCTGCATTCTCCGATGAACCGACCTCTCAACCACGAAGGCTTGGAGGTTTGCCTACAAAACCTAGCAGGTCGTATCATACTGTTGTGATTTCAACCTTCTGTTGCTGTTCAGATTCTCAGCTACGAAAGACTTTTGTCCTCGACCGCCTCACCGCCAGAGCAGTGATAGCATGCAGCTTCGACTGCTTGCGCAGGTCTCCCTTGAAGAGCTAGCTATAGCTCAATTCATCTTCAAAATGTCCCTTATCGCTCCAGTGCCATACATGGGACCTGCTAGTCAGATAGGTGTAGCGGCGGGTCGCAGTTTGACTTTGTAACGCTTCTGCTGCTACCGCTGCTCGGAGGGCCTGCTGTGAGAGTAACTGAGTGTCGATCCTTGCCTACTAATCGCTTATCCGACCCAGCCGTATGAATGCTGCGTCCAAGGATGAAATTGGCATTGGCAGAATTGATGACGGGGTCCGCGTTGTGGCCAAAGTATCGGAGCGACGTCTCGAGAGTGGTGCCTGGAAGGCTTCTGGCGTCTGGTGGTAGCTAGTTGCCACCGAACGATCGATATGTCATAGTCTCACGCTCTGCCATCCCCCCACGTTGGATCCAAGCACTCCGGTATCAGAGCACTTGCTGCCGTTTGGTTGTGCAGGTCGCTCGCAAGAAACTGAAGGATTGCGCATTCCCCAGGTGTCCGTCATCGCCGTCCTTGCGGTGCCGTTACCAGCTGAGTCTTCGCTGCGTGAGTTCGCAGTGGCGGAACAGTTTGCGTTTGCGCGTGGATCGCGATGACTTCTGAGATAGCAACCAAGAGCCTCGTCGGTCTTGATGTCGTGGATTTCGGAGGTGTTTGCGTCGCTCTTGCTCAGCGGCGTTCGTCGAAGCGCGGATGCCTTGAGAGGCGTTAGATAAGGTCCTCAGAACATCATGAGCCCTATACAATGTGAACGCGAATGCGACGAAGCGCCGGTATCTGTCACGGAAAGATTCTTAGATTCCTGATCAGGCGGAAGAGTTCGGGAAGCATAACAGCGCGCAGTCGTGACCGTCAGGATGATGTTCGAGCCAGTTGCAGTAACGTTGTCTCAGGCTCGTCGGCCACCAGCAAAAAAGATTTATACGCACGCAACGCAACTGGCAGACCGAACTGATCACGGGCTCTTAGTCGTTCTCCGGCAGTTGCCTCTTATCAAAAGGACGAAATACCACGTGCATACTCTATAAAATCTTCTTACGAACGCCTACGACCGCTGTGTATCTATCCCTGCGGTGTTTTCCATGCTCCCTCGCTTGCAATTCAAGGTACATCTTTCCGGCGCCTCCAAATCCACCCTCACGCTATTACTGCCGATTGCAGCTTCTTGCTTGTCGGCGCTTTCCCAATCCGTGAGCGGCCAGATTCTGTATCTTCCCAGCCCAACTCTTCCTTTCTACGTTGTTTTGTCCAGTTTGTGTTTCGAGAAGTTGCGATGAAGAAAACTTCTGTCCTTGCGTTCATCATTCGACTCTTTCGCTGATCTTTCAGACTAAGCTCGACTGTTCACAGTGTCGGCCACAAGTCGCTGGACAGAAACGACTTCTGGATTGGAGGCTCGCGAGGCAGTGTAGGCTTGACAGATACATCTACGGACGCCTCCTTGCTGGAGGTGATTACTTCGCGGAGTCCATCTATCTGTGAATGTTGGAGCGGAAGTGGGCGTCTAGTGACGCTCAGTAGAAGGGGCGCCCAGAGCACTAGTGAGAGAGCAGAGTGTTCGTGGTATTTGCCACTAAAGCGTTGCCTCGTCGCTCGCCGGCTTGGAAGTGCCGCTCTCTGTGACCAAGTGAGGTCGTAGCTCTAGTGCCGGGAAATACTCTCCTTGGTCTTTGCTACTGCTCTTCACAACTGATTTTGTCGAGCTCCCGCGGTTGACAAAGCCGCAGGGGCCTGGCAATGGCGTCGGTGAAAGCAGAACGCAGGTCAGTTGTCGCCGCCCGTGGCTGCTGCGGAGACGATGTTGTAGAGCTTGCACGACATAGTTGTTTCTTTTGGGCGTCAGACATTCTGCTCGTCTTGCCATCTGCTCAGTGGTGCCTCTCGTGCCTCACCCCTAGCCGTAGCTGGTCATATTTTGCTTGTGCCGCGGCTGCTTGTAGGATCTTTCTTGCGTCCTTGGTCATTGTAAAGGGTAGATCTTCCACCCCAGGAGCTCTTTCTGGTCTTTGATTGATCGTCCGTTCTTCTGGAGGTGATTTGTAGGCCGGGCTGCTCATGCTGCGAGTCGAGCAGCAACTGTCCTTCGGCGTGGTGGTGGCGGCTCAAGTAATGTCGGTTGTTTGCGCCTCAGATGATAACGGGTAGGTTGTAGTATTGCTGTACCTGTTCTTCCTCTTGATTCGCAGCCTTCGGTGTCGTGTCCGTTCAGAGCTTCCTGGGTCTCAAGTCTGCGCCGCCCTGGCCGGCCTCGAGCCGCTGATCCTCGATGCCGATAGCTCTGCCGGCGCGATATCGGTCGGCAATGACAGTCGAGCGTGATCTAGTCTGTTCCTAGTTCTTGTGATGGCAACCCTCGTGGCTCGCGTAATATCGTAGTTTCGCCGCGAGGGCACAAGGCTCGCGCGAGACGTCGCCCACGGGCGCGAGATCTTGAACCGTAGAGGTGGCAGGATGGCTACATTGCCGTGACTACAGTACACTCTCTCGAATGGGTATGGACTGTTAAAACTCACACTACGTTCACGCCTGTTACGCCCTGCCATATGCTATACCATCGACACAGCTCCCAGAGCCGCTTCGCGCGAGCTTCATGCCACCTAAACGACAACAACACGCCCTCAACTCATCACGACAATAACCGCGAACTACTAGATATCTCAAGCTTCTTCTCCAACTCTCCGTCGAACGACAAAGAGACTGATGAAAAAGATGTGTTTGTGTGCAAAGCACGTTGTAAAAAAAATTGCCCCAGGGTCAACACGCGCAACGCCGTCCGCGCCAACTCCCCACCCGGTCTCAACAGGCGCTGTGCAATGCCTACGGTTCCGAGCCCTCTGCCCCCTTGAGGATCGAGGAAAGGTAGGTAGACCAAAAAGCGGTTCGCCCGGGGCGCTGCCGCGATCGAGTCTGTAGTTTCGTCCCCGTGTATGAAGAAAGAAGGAAAGTTCATGAAGCTCCGTGGATTCGTGCTGTGCTAGTATCTCGCCAGCCCCAGACTTCTTGGCGTTCTGCGTCACTGCTAGCGTTCTTTTTTGTGGTTAGTGCAGGTGGCATGTTCCAGAAGTGATGGTGAGGATGTCAGTGATGATGAGCTCTGAGTTGGCTATATCGTCTTTGGTGTGGTTTTGAAGAGTACTTCCTGAACACAGTTTTCATCTATCACATAGAGAAGCTAGCACATATTCAAGGCGTTGATAGCGGAATGTTTTGGGACTATAACGATTGTATTACGTTGATTGATCTTGTCTACAATCGTGCTTGAAGCCTCACTTCACACTTCTCAGGGTCCGATGGCAGTCCTGAACAACTGCCGAAGTCATTACATCACTGGCTCACTTGACTGTGGAAGCTGGGCGGTTTGACTGCAGTATGATCACTTGAAGCACTTTTCCCGTTCTCCCAACGATGATCTTAGCACGATTAGACGATAATCGACAATCATGCGTAGATACGAAACGAGTAGACAGGCGCGCACTTGATTCGAAACATAGATAGACGGGAGTGTGGGATGGCTACACGATGGTATTGTCAAGATTGACATGAAGATTGATCTTAGCTACAGCGCAGCTGAGATCACTCATATTCAGATGACTTCTCAAGTTGATAATCAGGACGGAGTACTGTACAAATCAACTGGAACCACGTGGTCGATGATTCGAGCGTTAAGTGTAATCAAGTCTTCCCCTACCATTCATTCAGGCAGGTACGAGGGCATTTCCGCCCAGTAGGAACGTCTCGCCATGCTTTCGCACCACTCCCTTCGTCACATCGGCTGCGGAGAAGACATCTTCCCATCGTCATACATTATATGATCAACCGGTGAGACTTGTCCTGCCTGGCTCTTTTCTGGTTCATCATGGGTAGAACCTCCATCTCTTCAACAATGGCTCGATGTTTCTCCATTAGACGATGATGCGTCCCACAATTCCTCGCGCCCCGAGATTCTCACGAGCGGATCTCCAATGCTCTTGCTGTTCCGCCATCGAGACGCTCTCGTCTTGACCTCTAGTCTCCTTCAATCGCACCGGACGCTCGTGCTACAGGGCCGCTGAATTCGATTATTATTTGTACTCGTACGGACATGTCCGTTCAGGAAATCGTCGAAGTCGATGGATTAGGTATCGAAAGGAAAAGTCGAATAGTGCTCGAGCTCAATTTTCGAAAGGCGATGCTCGCTCAGATCGTCGTGTGCTATTGGATTTTCGAGATGTCGCTGTCGATCTGCGAGCAAGACAGCAACCTGGCATGTGATCAAAATGTTAGCAGACATTGTTGGTCCTCCCGGAGTCCGGCACCAGGGTCTTCATGCTGGTCAAGCATACAGGGGTACGTTGCGCACTGATACGGCAGCAGAGGCGCTTCTACTGTAGAAGAAGTGATGCAGCTGCGGTGAAGCACTTGTATCTGTTTGTGGCAAGATGTGATCCTTCAACAGTGGCAGAGAGATGGACGTCAGAGGATCCTTCTGGTGCGCAATTACAAGAAAGTCCTTCCACGACGAGTTAGTCTTCCCCTTCTTCTCGCATGGCGATCTCAGCCCGTCGAACTTCTGCTTCGTCTGGCCAGCCTGAGCAAACAGATGGATGCCTGCCTCATTCTCAATCCTTGCCTCCTTTGCCTCCTTTGTAGTTCAGACAATATTTGCGATTGTCGTCTTGCATTTGAGTAGAAGTGGTGCAACAAGGATGCGTCTGTTCTGGATCAAAACCCTCGTATCAGTGTAGGTGTCGAGCCCATCTCCTGGGCCATAAGCGTCCAAGGTGAGCGGTTTTCATTCCACCGCAGTCATTCTTCTCATCGCGCCAGGCTCGACGGAACGTTGATAGCCTAGGCGGTCGCCCGACCTAACACCCGAGCTGAAGCAGGCAAATGTTGCTGAGTATCCATTTCCCCCTTTGCAAACTCTTGTATCCCACCTCACCCGTCCACCTCTTATCGGTCTGAGCTCAGACGCTACAATAGAGGCGACACCGGAAGACTCGGAAGTCGGGGACAAGCCATCAATATTGGCGGCTGCTTCGGAAGGGATTGCTGAGAGAAGCGAGCGGCTGACCCAGGTCACGGGGGCCGGTGAAGCGGGAGCTGTCCTTGTTTTGCTTTCTTGGGATGGGAAGGATTGTCAAGAAATTGAGCTTCACTGCAATCGATTAGCTTGTGTGCAGACGCGCGACCAGGCATCGGGCGTGACCTTCAATTGAAGGTGTTGCCTGGCAAAAGGTTGAACTGTTTACATCCAGCTTTCGACGAGTGCGTCGCATCAGCGATGGCCCGACCGATGAACCCGTACGATTAGTGCTCAGATGCCACGGAGGACTCGTGCACAAGGGTACAGCCGTATGTCGTTATTATGGTCTCCCTCGAGTTTCCTCGAGGCTTTTTCTGGCTTGGTGCGTCAGACTTCGAAGGCGAAGCTTGTTGCAGCACCACCAGGACTTCAAACAAGCATCGATATGTCAACCAGATTCGTCGATCGTATGCAATGCACGGACGTTGTTGGTAGGTTGTAAGATTCGAAGAAAGCGCAGCGATCGTACCATCAGCATTTGTGTGTACGGTCATCCTCGGAGCAAGCACGTTTCTTTCGAAGAGTCATAGTCACTTAATGCATTCGACTTGCTTCTTTGTACGTATCCAGGCAGGCCAATCTGTCGCAGTCGCTTCGAATGTCCACATATCAACGAGCGCGCATCTTCCCCTTCTTCTGCTAGGATGGTCTTCGCCTTGAAGGGAGTCGCGAACTCGGGTCGTAGGTTCTCCTGAATTCGCAAAAGCCACAGAGTTGCAGTCGAAGGCATGGAACTCGTGTCCCTCGCATCGTTTCCTCTTGGTAGAGCACCAGGCCAACCGTACCGGGTTCGACGTGGCCCGACCGACTTCGAGACGTAAGAGCAGCAAGGACATCGCACAGCTTGCGCACCACGCCGAGCTCCTTGACCTAGGACGCTACCCATGCCAGGTTGACAGCAACTTCACCACGTGCATGCTCGCGAGGGTTGTTCTGCCTTCCAGAGAGCCTGTTGCTAAGATTTTTCTGGCCGACGACGACTTCTAGCCTCTCTGTGAGACAAAGACTTCGCGTCGGCAGCGCCACCGTGAGCAAGCTGGCTGCGCCTCTTTTGCCAGCCTGTCTTAAATCATGAAGCCTACTCGCAACCTCTTGGTGGACGCCGCTTTGAGCGCGAGAGTTCTCGTTCTCCGCCATTGTCCAGCATCCGCTCTCACTGTGAGGAGCGTGATACTTCCTGAGATCACGGTCGTTCTCCTTCTCCACCACCGCCCAGCACCCTTTCTTGTCGTGAGGAGCGCGATGCTGCCAGGGACCGTAAACGTTTAGCCTCTCTGCCGCGCGGTCGTTCCTCTCGTCACACCTCTGATATCGCCGCTGACAATAGCATGATCGATCCTGGCTCCTTGTGCAAAGCATATGGCACCGCGAATGCGGTACACAACAGTCGATGGTAGCAAGCCTGTCGCGAGGCTGAGAAAGGCTACTCTCCTCGCCGAGCTACGTCGTGTCTTTGTCAGGTCTGCGATTCGTCGTGGCAACGGCGGTGATCATCTTGACTACGAAGAGGGCCTTTTCTACAACGAGGGCCCGTCCGCCTCTTTGCTTGCTGCGCGTCAAAGTCAAGAAAGGCGTAGGGTGTAGCGGCTCCGACAAGGTTTGGAGATGGTAGAAAGTCGCTGGATAGAACCTTCGAGCAACGGAGCGCGAAGAAAGATACCTGAGTGTGCCATGAAAATAGTAACCCGTATCACTCGAGCCATTGCTTTGTGACCACGAAGCTGCCGCTCCTCTAGGTGTGTTAAGCAGTTGGTGATTTGTAACGCTGGAGCCATTAGTTGGCGTCCTCCAAGCTGCTGAAGACAGCTTGCTGAAAGCTTGAGACTTCAGTTGTGTGGCAATCGTCTTTGTTGGCTTGTTGAAATGGCTGTTGGCTTGGAATATGTATCGATGAAGCCATCTTTTATGCTTTCGTCCGCCGCATTTGTTCTTCGCATGAAACTCAGCGCGCACTGGGCAGACCCAGCAGTCGATTCACTATCATGATCCGTCCGGGTCTTCCAGCCTGCTCAGTTTGTGCAATTGGCACGCGTGGCGATAGGGCCGCTGCAGTGTCCATGTCTTCCATCCAACCTCTACGCATCTTCTTTTGTCGCGATGTATTGACTTGCTGGCTCGCGCTCCAACTTGCAATTGTTTTGTCACTGGCGTAATATCCTCTCCCAGCTCTTGCAGAAACATCTGATGTCCAGTATCTTCTTTGGTTGATGCGATGGGTCCAACTTGGAAGCTCATGCTCCCAGCTCGAGTGGAGGCTTTCGAAGGGTATACTGTTCCAGTTGTTCGTTCGTTAGGTCCAGTGAGTCGAGCTGAGAAAAGACACTCGCCTCTCCTTACGGTGCCCGCCGGTCGCGACCTGCACTGTAGCGCTGAAGAACCACACCACGCTGGAAAGGTCACCAGCAAGTTGAGGCGGTTGTCTGGGTGCACTTTGAAGTTTGTGACATGTTCAAATAGTCCGAGTCGTATCAGCAGGAGATCGAGGGCAGTTCGGCAAGCGCGAGCGCTCATGCTGCCCATTGATGCTGCAAAAGTCCTGCCACCATGCTCGGCTCTTCGTCCTCCGGTATCCTCTCTCCTCACAACCAATATGATGCTGTCGCCTCTTGTGTCTCCATGTCCGAGCATTCGATTCCAACAAGCTCTTGATCTGGCCAGACCCACGAGTACCGCTTCTCTCGGCTCGGTTAATGGCTGATGTACAGACATGAAAGTGCGAAGCTATCCTTCCGCGTACGTGGCGATCTCCCAAGCCGACCTGACTGTAAGTCGCTGCTTGTACAATCATCTTGCTACCGAGATGCTGCCAGCATACAAAGCTATGCGGGCTTGTCGAGCTCCGTTCTGGCGAGTTCTTTGTTTCCCGCATCCTCCTCTTCCGGCTTCCTCAGGCTTTCCTCGAGCATGAGTTTTCTTTGTGTGTCGAATACGCAGGCTCTTTGTGTAAAACCAGCTTGGAGGTTTGATTGGTCTCAACGCATCCAGCTTTTTTGTTGACACTGTAGGATTGCAATGGTATCCACACACCTTGTGCCCCCTGCTGATGCGACTGCTTCTCTCTTGAGCGCTCTGGATGCGGCGGCGGGTCTGCTCCACCTGTTGCCCAGTCTTCTGACAAGGCTTGCTTGTGTCTTGGACGGGAGATGCTGGTGTCTTCAGAAAAGCGGCTTGAAGTAGCCCTTCGATGGGTGGTGACAGGCGTTATGGATGGCGAGCGGAGGGTATGGTGATCATCGCTTCACCATGCTACGCTATTGTTCCTTGAGAGCCGCACACCTGGCCTGCCGGGCGACTGGAGGTCATGCTGGCCGTGGTCGAGAACATGAGGCCTTGCAGTCACAACGCCGCCACGTCACTGATGGTGACTTGATCTTTTTGTTGCAAGACGTGAATCTGCGGTGTATGGCGAAGGGTGTAGCCATCTTCCAGGCGCCTTTTCTTCCTTGGACTCCTTTTGAATTGGTCCTTCTCGACTTCGCTGGCGGTTTTGAATGTTCTTGGTGGTGAGCAGTGGACACGCGTCTTCTATGGGAGTTGAAAGGGTATTGCTAAAGGGCTCGGCTCTTGCACAACTGCCACGCGTGGAGCTGTGCTCTGCTGAACACTTCTGAGTCTTGTTAGTCTTCTCGTCGGAGGCTTGTTGTACGCTGATTGAGCGTGCTCACCTTGATGCTCGCTTGTACACCTTACAATTTCAGGCCGACCACTTGCTGCGTGTCAATTGCTTTGGCTTGAGTGAAGAAGATCATCTCAAACTATGGACTCAGTGTACGCCTGCTCACAGGTTCTATCGTCGTCCGTGGCGTAGAATCTAATGAATTGCGGTGGCGAGGGCTCGAGAGGGAGTTGTAGGAACTTGAAGAGCGTGTTCTATTCGTCGAAGCTCAGCTAGGCGTACTTGTCTCGTCTTTCGAAGGGTTACCGATCGGTCTTGTTGGAAAGGACGTGGATTGTGGGCGCTCAGCTTCTGCGTTTAATGTCGTACGCGCGGTGCGTGTTCTTGCCCAGGTGGCAGTCGCTGGAGCGCGTCAGTCCTTATGTTCTCTGTTCAACGGTATCGATGTATACCAATCGCCTTCAATGCGCAGCCTCCTCGTTGTGTGATGGCCTTCTCGGAAGCGGTGGTTCCTCGTATGTCCAGCAGGTCCCAGTCGTTCGGCGTGGCGAGGGCACGACTTGCGGGTGCTGGCCCTCTCGCCCACGGAGGAGGTGTCTTTGAGGGACTTGGTATGCTGACGGCCGCCACGCTGTGCTATCTGGTGTACTTGTGGTTTGATGCTTTGTATTGCTTCATTCGTCGCTGACCCGGCGCCCTCGCCTTTGTTCTGCTCGCGCTCGTGCTCGCGGGTGTGATTTTGCCGCGTCTTCGGGCGTGTTATGATATGGACTCGCGCGAGCAACCTTCGTACGCGACGGTCATGCCTGTAGTGGTATCGTGCCTTTGCCATATTGTCTCTCTAGCATGTCCTCGTAGTCTCATCGTGTGCTGCCCCACCCCGAGCCTCCTGTAGATGCTGATGTGGGGCTTCTGGCTCCAAGGGCGCCTCAACTAGGCGCGACGGTACGCCCATTCATGGTGCCATACCGATAGCAAGGTTCACACCGCATTACTGTTCATGTAGTCTACAACATAAAGTCACGGTTCATCTCCGCTAGCATGGCGTTGACATTACACGGCGGCGATACCACCTCGTCAGCCTCATAGCACCTCCATACCGCGACAGCATACCACTCCACAACAGAGTCACAACACCATCCAAATCACCACAAGTATTCTTCTCCAATTCCCTCGCGAGCGAGAGAACATTGATGAAAAAATTACAACTCAGGATCACTGCCGCAGCTAGCCCAAGAGGTGAGGGAGTCGAACCCTCGCTTTTAGGTGCTGAACACCTGGGTGCCAGGAGTGTGCCAGGCCACAAGGTTCCAAAAACCGGTAGGAATAAGTGCCTGCCATCACTGCCAAAGAAATCAAAAATTGTACGGGTCCTGATGAACTAAAGCTGCATCCATTGTGCCTCAGGGACTTGGTGATCTCCCTAGACCTCCCCGCGGTGCCAGGTTCGAAAAGCTGGATAAGTATGAAGAGGAGAGGAATTTCTGTGAGGGAGCGTGAATGTGGGAAATACTTAAGGGAAGGAAATGGCGCTAACGCGTTAGCGTGGTTTGGTGAAGGTGCTCGCGTCCGTGCTTTGGATCTCGAATGTTCTAGTGAAGGTGGGAGCAGTCTGATCTGAAGCTTCCTACTCCTTGGGATCGATGGCTGAGTGAGTTTTCTGCGCCGACGAAGAACAATTTTTGACAAGGTAAGCTACTATCGTATTCCCCCGTTACAACAAAGGATACAGTTCGCCATTGAATGGTGTTGCATCCTTGCGCGGTTCGATTGACGCGACTCGAGCCCATATCATCACTTCAAATCACATTAATCAGCAACTGACATCGTCACAGCATCACCCACCTCCACCAGCATCTCCCGCAGAAGTAAGTAGATACCATCACCTCCATTCACATACGATCAAGTCTAACACTATTGCAGCAACACCAACACCTCAGCAGTAGCAGCAGCAACAGCAGTAGCAACAGCAGCAGTAGCAACAACAGCAGCAACAGTAACAGCAACAGCAACAACAACATCATGTTCGCGCTGTTCGCGATCTCTTGCGCCGAGCGCGCCCAGCAGCGCCGCATTGCGGCTGCTACTGGTGCCGCCGGCAGCACCACCACCGCCGCCACCATGCTGCAGAAGCAGCAGCAGCAGGAGGCCGAGAAGGCCAAGAAGGCCAAATTTTTGGCGAAGCAGAAGGAGGAGGCGGGAGGGGCGGAGTTTTGGGTGTGCTGCCAGTGAGAGGGCGGCTGCCGGGTTTTGGTTTTTTGGGCGGGATGCCCACCATGACTGACGAGATGTTTTTTGTTCTTTTTTGAACAATGAGAAGACCTTCTGCTCCCGGTGCTTGTATCTGATCGTACCGTGCCATTGTGATTGGTGTGAGCCGTCGAGAGACGTGTAGTGTTTGTGTTGCGTATGAGGTTTTATTGAGGTCATGTATTCGTGTTTGACAAGACATGCAATACAAAACAGTAATGGTTGCCAACGTCTACGAAGCAGTTGTGGTCGCTTACCAATGTTGAGTGTTTCTCCGAGCAATTATCGTTGTATCTCGATGGAACGTACATTTCAAGATTAATCGAGCATTGGGGATACATGCAGATATCGTGAGTTATACTTAGTGTTATTGAAACTGTTCTACGGCATTGTATATCCATGATATGACTACCACAACCATTCTCCATCAGATCTCCTTCCGCCCTAACCCTAACCCTCTGCAGCTATGGCTCTGCAGAACCAGGTCATGGGTGCATGTACTTGTACACGAGGACTTCGAAACCTGTAGAAAAGAGCAGAGCATAATCGTTTGAGCGTCCTCGTCTACATACGTGTGCTGTAGCTATATGCATCATCTTGCCTGTCTCTGTACAAGACCCTACTGCATCGGGAGTCCTTCTGTTGCACAACGGAAGTAATTGTATCTTGCAAGAGGCTATCCAGAACATATGACAAGATGCGGCTGCCAGCTACAGTTCATATTGCTACCGTTGCGTGCATATCACCGTCTCAGCACGATGAAGTGAGGTCGGCCAGCCGGGCGGAGCCAAGTCCGACATTGCCAGCCAGCTGTGCGGAGGTGCCAGCGGCATGTCGTTGAATTAAGGCCTTCACAATCTCGGGTTAGTGGAAGCCTGTGCGCAACCTTATGTCAACAGCATCCTCTCCGCTGTGTGCATGCTCTCGCTGGCTTGCTGGACGTGCTCACATTATGAGAATGTTGTACTGAAAGTGCCGGACAAGCTCTACGGAGGCTCAGGATGACTATGGCGGCCAGCTGCAGAGTTTTCTCCGCCGCCACTGTGCCACAGGGCGCACCGGAGACGAGCTGAATACACCATTCAAGCACCCGCACTGGCTCGTATAGCAATGTTGTCTTGCGGTGGCTGTAGACGAAAGCATAGCCTGAAGCCGGAATCACCGCGCGGAGATGCATGACGGCGACGTCGGTTGTGGCCTGACTTGGTCGACACCACTGGCCTCCACGACGTATTGACGACGACCTGGACATCACCTGCCAGCCATGGCAGTGTCTTGCGCTGCGATGGACAAGTCCGGGGTGTAGAGGCTGCTTGGTCTTACGTCGCTCCAGGCTTCCGTCTCATCTTGGTCGTTTGCATCGGAGGCGCCTCAGAGGTCGGCAACGTGTTCCCCTGCACATCCAAGACCACCGTTCGATAGCTAGAGTGTTCACCTTCCTCAGAGACTGCAAAAGATTGCCCTCGCTTTGCTGTCACGGTGCCGGAGCTCAAAAATGCCCTCAACACTGCCAAAAGTTGATGCCCAGACACGGAATCGAACCATGGATCTCAGCATAAGCGTATTGCATTACATACAAGTGCTGCGCAGTACCACTGTGCTATCCGGGCGAAGTTTCCTGCTCTGAGAGCAGATGCGCATGTTTTGGTTGAGATTGTTACGTCTGTATAGCTTCAGCAACAATTCCCGCTGAGCCCGAACGCCAAGAGACCAGCAACGTAACAGCACAACGGTGCAGAGGAGCTCCAGCACTAATTCATTGTCCAGGAAACTAGCCAGCTAATAGTCTTCCAGACTATGGCCGCAGAGTTCGAAGCAGGAGAAGTTTCAGCACGACGTAACGGCTGTCGAACTTTGGCACCACCGGACTTCCGAACGACAACGCCAATCGAATGCCAGCAAGAATGAATCAACGCAAGACCGTCCAACAAGGCATACGGGACCGGTACGTACTCTGTTAGCTTGAGGATATCGCAGCACAGCGGCCCTCACGCAAGTATTCGGCAGCCGCATGCCTGGCTTTCCGGTGTGTGTCAGGACCGGACGTCCGCCAGTCTTGGCCAGTTCAGAACATGTCACTATCGAGCAACTGAAGCTCTACGCTACTGCCGTGAACCTAGTAGTTCACAAGATGAGCTGGGGCTGCGCTGGAACGCTGGGGTATTTGCAGTGCCGCTGTGTAGGCCGCCCTTGGTATGGCAGGCCCAGGACTTGCTCCAGAATTTGGAGATCATTGAAGGGGTGTTGGTGGTGTGATAGTTGCGACCCCACTGGGTATGATGGCTGTGGTGCGCTGTGGCTATGCTGAGTATCCCGGAGCTGTGACGAAGACAGAACGGGTTGCAAAACACGACTCTAACAAAGCGGCGAAGCATGTGGCACATGTACGGCGGCATTCGGAATGCTTTCGCAAGTGGCTCAAGGGTTTTGACTGCCCTCATGAGGCATCAAGCTACCTTGCGTCGTGTAACGGAGATGCCCAACGCAGGTTCCTATACCCACAGGACAGGCCACGATTGTCCAGTGCATGGCAGCCGTGCGGCATCAATTAGCGAGCAGTATTCTGGTCAGGCGCCATTGATATCTGCATTGGCCTCCAGCAAGACCTCCTCTCACCTGATCGCCTGATCCCCCGGTGCGCCGAGGATGTTGAAATATACTGGTGCTTGCACTGCCGCCTCGTATAATAATGTCCGGACATCTTGCTGCCCACCGGATGATGAGCGAAGATCTTGTGCGCGGCGTTGAATCTCCTTGCAACCAGATAGGCGCGAGATCGGCTCAGGATCTGCCAGGCATCGGCGGACGGCTTCGGATCGCCCAGCAGCCAAGTAGACAGGCGATCGAGATACCCTGCCACCGCAGTGCCAGATATTGTATGATCGGCAATCGCTGGCGAACCAAGAGTGCAATGCAAAGCCGCATTGAACTATCGTCTGTGATGTAGCTTGAGAACGATGCGTAGGAAAGGGGCTGATGGTGCGAAGCGAGAAGTAATTCGTTGAGTGACCGTTCCAGAGCTAGACTGGTGCTTGTTGCTGATCTGCCCAGCCTGCTTATGCTTTCGAAGCTCCGGCGAAGAACGGCCTGACTGGTATCCTGTTCCCCTGCCACTACCTGACCGCCTATGAATTGACGTAGGCTCAAGTTTCCTGCAATAGAATCCTGGGCACCAAGTGCTCAAGCGTAGCAATTGAAGGAGCAGCGACGTAACACCTCCAGCGCCTGGATATTCCAACAACCGGCGCAACCCGTCTTCCTTTAGACGATGCTCCTAGTAGACAAGCGAGCATACAATACCGGCAGTTATGTATTCTCTCTTGCACACAGGCGAAGGGCCTAGTCAACCCCGGAGTCCACGGGAGTTGTCTGTACTCAAAAGCGTTTGGCGGCCGGGTCACCGGGTCAGGCTGACCAACGCCCTTGATGCGCATACTTTGCCTTGCAAGGAAGATGTTAAAAAATCGCTGTGAGGGGCATGAAGGAATTACTCGAGGTCCATTATTGCCTGAACATGTGGATTTACAAGGCTGAGATGCTGACGATTGCTTCAGCTGGCCTAGGTCGTCGATCGTGGGTGTTCCAGATATGTTTGCGCTTGATGGCGGGAGACTCCTGGGGTGAAGATCGCAAAGACTGGCGAAGAACATGTGGTACTTCATTGGAAAGCTTGACGCTGTATGAGAAAAGTTGATCATGGCGTTTTTCCTTGAATACTTGCACAAATTTGTTGACATTTGCGGCATGCGTGGCGAGCTTTGCTGAGGTTGCTCCGGCGGGGGCTCTTGACCCACTCTGCTCAGGTTTCGACCACATCCATATGAGACAACATTGTACATGGTGATATTACCTACGGAATATCTACGCCTACATGCATACCTCCAATTGCAATTTCGACAACGTACATCGCCCACTCCCAGACGCATAGAATCTGTGTTAACTCAAGTCAAGCGCCCGCGGTGCTACCCACCAGCCAGCAAGATAAATGCTCATACTCAAACATCCAGTATTTCGACTAAAATGCTTAGACTAACACCGCTGACACATTACAGCTCCGAGTACAATGCGCCCGTCATCCGAACCTTTGTTCTCTGCATGCTCGGAAGCCACGCGACCACGTTTCTTTGACCCGAAGACCTCGAACAGTTTTAGCTCATTGTCCGCCACCGGCTCAAAGAGATACAAAATCATATCCACAGCCATGCTGTCATGACTCTTTCTCTCAGCAAAAACAAATTCATCAAGAAGCAGGTCTTCAAAAAATTCGAAAGCATCAAAAACCACCAACACCAGCAACAACAATGCATTTCAAAATCACTTTCTTCGCCCTCCTCACCATCCTGGCCGTCCTTCTCCCAAGCGCCTCCGCCGCGAAATGGAACAAGAAGCTCAAAGTCTGGAACGTCGGTGGCATACCCAGCGTGCCCGGCTTCCCAGGCCTCGCCGCAGGCGACATCGGCCCTTGCGGCGGCATCCCTGAAGGCGGCGACGTATGCGGCTCGTACGGCCCCGGAAAGAAGATCGCTATGCGCGCCATATACACTTGCAAGAAGGGGAGATTGACGCAGCGGGAGATCTGCTCGGAGAGTTCAGAGAAGAACAGATGTGTGAAGAATAGCAGGCGGAGTGGCAAGAAGTTTTACCCGTTTGTTAGTGGGGAGAAGATTGTTTGTGTTGAAAAAGGTCGGATTTAGGTGTGTTGAGCACACGACTATCGCTGATAGGGTAGGAAGATTTTGGCTATAAGTTGTATTGATTACAAGAGTATAACCATCTCGCATTCCACCAAGAAGCTTTGGAACACAATTTGAATAATCAGTACACTTCATACGCCGCGTGGAAACTATCTGAGACGCCGAAGACCTTGAGTGAACGTAAGCACTTGTCAGTGCAGCCATGCTCGAGGAGGTACGGACACGAGACCCCCTGAGGCAGTAAATACAAGCGCATACTTTCTTCCTCCTTGAGCAGTTGACCCAGCCGAATGTCCGTAGTAGCTCCCTGGAAGAAACGTTACGTAATTGTCTTCTTGCCCGAGAAGCAGGAACCATCGCTGTTCTTGCTTCAATCAGAACGTGAACCCCTCGACATGTTTTCAATCACTTCATCGCTCAAGTCCCTCGCAGCTGGCATGGCTTTGTTGCAGAACGCGCCGTTCTGTCAGTTGATCCGACTTGATCGTCTAGAATGTATCCATGGAGACGTAAGCTTGCAGCAGGCTGAATCACTGCGCTCCTGAGATCGTCATAGCCAACACGTCCGTTCCTGTCTCGCCCAAGCTCTTTTGATAACAGAAGAATGTAAACTTCGAACAACGAGATCGAGGCAGTAATGATTTGGAGCACAGGGATGTTCGGTAGCTTCCCTGAAATGGCCATCATGGTGCTTGCAGGTGGGTTTTGGCTGAAGATATCGTAGGCATGCTTTCGGGACGGGTGCCACTCCTTACTGTCGTGCTGCCGGCTGACGGTGTCTTTGCGATGGCATGCTGTTGGCAAAGCTGGATGGTGTTGTCCGTCTTTTGAATTCAGCGCAGCAGTCATAATTTGGTAATGCGATGTGTTTGAGGTATTTACAGGCTCATGTAGCATTTGGTTGGCGCTCCAGTGGATCTGCTTCGCAAAAGACAGTTTGGCTGCCAGGTCTGCGAGCTGATGATGGTAGAGCAGGCCTTGTAGTCGGCTGATTAAAGATTTTGTCGAGTGATTCAACTGTCCGGAGGGTATCTGAACGGCTCGAGGCGTGGATCATCTTTCTTAGGTCGATTGAGGTAGCCGTTGCTCATCCGTGGAGCGCTAATATGTCATTCGCCTCTCAATCCGTCGTGAATTTGCTCAGTGCTGGCTGCGGAGGCCCTTCAGGGAGTACCGCTTTCAGCCTTTCGGCGGTTCTAAGCAGCATGGTCATTCAAGCTGCGACCACGCTGGAGGTAGCCTCTGCCGGCGTCTCACGAGTCGCAGATTGTCACTCAGTGTTCCATATGCGCATGGAGACATGAACAAAGACTGCCAAAAGCAGGCGCTAAAGTTCTCCTCTGGTATCGAATTCAGCGCGACGGTGAACGCGCGCGAGAAGTGGATCCGTGTAGGAGAATACTTCCCTGGCGAACATGTACATGTTGCAACAACGAGCACAGTGAAATGCAATGGAGTGAAAAAAATGTCGACCAATACAATTTCCCACCGCGAGGGCGAGCCGATGGAGGTATTGCAGCTGAAAACACAGGATACTGCAGGCCATTCGATCTCCCAGCCATATCTCTGTCAGAGAAACCATATGGCGATGAGCCGACAGCTTAGGTCGGTGGTACTTCTCAAGTTGGAAAGGAACAGTTTCATGCAGAAGAACGCGTGTTTTGCGTGCTAAAGGTAAGGCGGGCGCAATGCATGCAAGCGAGCAGCCATTTCGTGTAGGAGGAAAATTGAAGGAAACGTAGACAGCATGCACGCATCTCATGTTGCATCAAGGTCTCGCAGCGAAAGGAGAATGAAGAAAATGTAGGCCCGGTAGTAACCAGATTGGTACTAGAACTGAAGGAGAATACGCTTCCTTTGCCATGGAGGTAGATCGCGGCGTCAGGATATAGCTTTGCAGGCCAGGCGGCGCCAGGTTGTACTGACATTGCGGCAAAAGCGCGCGCAAAGCAGGACCGTGTCGCTGCCGTTCGATAATCTCCCACACACAAACAGCTGGACCGTCATGGACTGATAGACCAAAGCCTTTTACCAGGTGTGTGGTTGTTGATCAGATGTGGGCAAGCTGTGAGAGGAGCAGAGAAAGCGGCGGCTGTGTTGTGCGAGGAAAGTGGGAACGACGGGAGGCTGGGTCCCGTAAGCACGGTCGTGATGCCTTGACGCATGCCTGAGGGATTGAGAACTACAGTTGATTGATCTAGGATCATTGAAGGTGGTATATCCTGGTAAGATAGACGCTAACTACGGTGGAAGGTGCATTTTCTCACCGGAAATCTCGAATTAAACCTGTGGAAAGTGGAAAATATCACATCAGGGATAGTCATCAATCAACGAGAACCGATGTATGCCCCAGAAGGAAACGTAGAAAGATGCCAGAAACATATTCTTGATATTTCAGATCGATCAGAACAACGACTATTCTCTCACACAGCTGACTACACTACATATCGAACCAACTTGGCCAGCCGAAGCTGTTACACCCTGACACCGCGCTGAGGTGTTGGTTCATCGTCAAAGAGGGTTGTTTTCGAGGTTTTCCCGACCCCGGCCGTTTTTTACGAGGTTTGCGTGCTCCTCAATACTCTCCAACGAACTCCCACCCGAAGGAGAGCATATGTCCTCCTCTACCCTCCCATCAGAACCACTTCAGGTTCCCGAAGCTGGCCGTGAACTGGGCCTTACGCCTCTCCCTGTCCGCCTCCTCCACCGCCTCGCGCTTCTTGCGCTCCTCTTCCTCCGCCGCTGCCCGCCTCAGCTTTTCCGCCTCGCGCTCCTTCTCCTCCCTTCGCAGCCTCGCGTCCGCCTCGCGGGAAAATCGCTTGTCCTCCTCCGACATCAGCGGGTATTCGTCCAGCCACTCCTTCTCCTCACGGAGCTCCTCCCTCCACACGGTGAGGCAGCGACCGGCGCGGTTGATACGCACAGGCTCCATGCCGTAACCTGCTCTCTTCATCAGGAGCTCGCTGGCAAGCTCCTCGCCGACCTCTTCACAGGTGCGGCGGAAAGCGGCCTCGTTACTGTTGATGAATTTGAACGCGCGCACGCACTCGCAGCCGGGGCCACAGGTACTAGATAGATAGTGAGCATGATGTACTACCTTGAATTGACGCTTGATTGCCATTGGGATTGACTTACAGCTCCTCAGGCCTGGTCATGTCGCGCTTCAAGAATGACAGCATGGTGGCGGCGGAGAGGGCAGCGGCGATATCTTGATGGTGGTGGTGGTGCTGGCAGTGAAGTCTTCTCTTTGGTGGTGATTGTGTGAATGTGCTGCTTGTCTCTGGTCGTACCGTCGAAAGATTTCTTCACTGTGTGGCGGAGGAGAGAAAGGGAAGCTAGTTTCGAAAAGCGCGCGGGGCTTGTCAATGTGACTGACAGTCCTAGCGCTTGATTGTCGTCATTGCGGTCGGAGAGTCAACAATAGATCAGGTGAAAACGATTCCTCTAAAAAACTACACGCTTTCCCAGCTTCTTCCACACGCGACAGACCGATTCTTTTCGTTCCTCCTTTCCTGTATCACCACCTCCCCATCCCCAACACCCTCAGGTCCACCTCTCGCAAAGATGGGTACGACCAAGAAGGTATGTCCACCGGTTAACTCATATCGAAAGAGAAACAAACTGACAGAAATGCAGGCTGACAAGAAGCGCTCCGGCAGCGCTGTGAGGTCCCGCTCAAAGGGCAAGGGCAAGGTAACACCTCAAAGATATGTTCAACATCCAACGAGACTCGGGCTAACAACACTCTCCCAGCCCAAGACCTCCAACTCCAAGCGCAAGTCAGGCCCGCCGATTGGACCGACTATCACCTGGTCCAAGGTGAAATGCTTCGCTCTCGGCCTCACCGTCAGTAACCAGTGGAAGTACCGCAAGAACGGCACTACTGTCACAGACTGGAAGGCCGTGCTTGAAGTCATCAACGACATCTACATCCAGGAGTTCGACGATTTCAAAGCCATCTACCCCAACGGCCTCACCAAGGCTGGCAAGCTCAGATCGGAGTACAGTGACAGGGCGCGTGGCCGTCACGACAAGTGGCGCTTGAAGCAGGATCAGTGCACTGCTCAGGAGATCTTTGATATGAGGAGGATGGCTCGTATTGTGTTCTCGACCGAAGAACGTTTAAGCCAGGTGCCGGGCAGCCTTGTGGTGAGCCCGAGGCCGGGTGCTGCGGACTGGGTCTGGTATGAAGTTCAGCCATCAAAGACTCCTGCTGAGAAGGCTGCCGAGAATGCTGTGCGTAATGCTGCGCGCAAGCACAAACGCAAGGCAAAGGCGGAGTCGGAATCCGAGGCCGAAGATGAGGACGAGGAAGAGGACGAGGACTCGGAAGAACACGAGGATTTCGACGAAGAAGCCGATAACGATGACAACGAAGAGGAGGAGGTCTCCCAGGACGATGCAGGTGGCGATGCTAGCGACGAGCAAGAGCGCAGCACCGACAAGGATGCCGGTGAAGAGGAGAGCTCGAGTGGATCAGACGACGTGTCCGATTCTGATGGTGATGGAGACAACATCGTTGTAGCCAGACCCGAGAACCGCTCCCGTCCAATCATTGTCATTGACGATGAAGACGAGGATGCCGATAGGGCGAGCGATGAGGAGGTAGAAGAGGTGTTCGACAACGCGGCTCATGAAATTTTCGAGATGCGCCACAGAGCCGGACGCGCCAGACCAGTCGCCCGTCAGGCTCTTCCGCCGCGCAAGAAGACTCGTCTCAATCTGGTACAAACCGCCGACGAAGTTGACGAACAGCCGGCGCATTCGAGATTCTTCCTTGACGGTTTCGAGGATGGCGCGTACGGAGATGTCCCCTTCGACTTCCAGACTATTCCCTTGGAGCAATCAAGCGAGTCCCTCCAGACTCTGGGCGATCTGGAACTTCTGCCGACGGTCAAGTCGCGTGGGGACGGCGCTCTTGACAACGCGGTCATCCAAGCCAAGGGAGCGGCAGCCACTGGAACCCGAGGTGGCCTGCAAATCACTCCTGCCAGGCAGAAAGAGCTTCTCCGTCGCCACAAGCAAAGCGACCTGCAGGTTCTTCGCTACGATGAGGCTATGAGGTTCAAGGGTCTTGCACCACCCAATTATCCTCCTGTTCAGGTGCTCCATGACCGCATCCTCAACCCAGCTCGTGCCCATGACGGTGACGGCACCACAGACTCACTGTCATCCTACTACAACCTCAGACGTGCGCTTATCGCTGCCTTCCAAGCTCGCCGCCGGATCAATTTCTGGGTCGATACCAAGCGTATCATGACCCAGTGGCACGTCGTCCACGATCTCATCAACCCAATGGTTTTGTCTACAGGCATGTCACACGAGGATGTCACTAATGGCGTTTTCATCGCCTCAGAAAACAACCAAATTGGTTCGTCCATCGAGTTCGGACAGCTTCTCTCGATGCCCACCAAGATCGACCAGTCCAAAGGTGAGCCGAACGGGACGCTTGAAAACATCGTTCAGCAGATCAACTCCCAGACCAAGCTCCAGATGATACACACGAAGAACGTCGACTTCTCCACCCAACCGCCAACTTACACCGTCACGAAGCACACCAGCGGCTCCGGTAACGAGTTCGGATTCGTTCATTCATCCAACACCCTCTACAGCCAGACAGGCGAAGTCCGCCGCGTCCTCCTCACGGACGAGACCACTGGGCAAGGCAAGGAGGTCGACGTGATGCTCTGCGACAAGCCGCTTTGCAAGGAGTGCGACCCCCAGGATGACATGTTTGAACGCAATTTTGACTATGCCGAACAGCGCAGGCAGCTCCCCCTCGTCCACCACAAAGACGTCCTCATGCTTGAAGACAAGAACCTGTACTTCGCGCCCATGAAGCAGGGCCCAGTCCTCTACGGCGCGACTGTCATCAACCGGGACATTCACCAGGTGATCTTTGGTCACGGCTTCTCGAAGGCCATCTTCTGCGACAAGGCACGTTGCCGCGCTTGCAGGGGTCTGAGCTGCGTTGCTAGCCTTGTCTACCCTCATGCTCGCTGAGCTCCAACATCCCTCCCTCGCACTCCGGACCCTCGTTACAGACACCTCATGGCGGTCGATCTCTGGAGTTCAACCGTCTTCTACAGCATTAGCGTTCTCTACACTGCGTTCACATTGGCCCCCAAATTCTTTGCCAACCAGCATACATACCCAGTATCAATATCCCACAGTCCCACTCAACACACACACTCAGTACAAAATCCGGGCACACAGACCCGACACACCAGTCCAGCAGCCCGTCTTAACTAAACCTTCCTGGCTTGCTTACGACTTCTCAATTGCCGCGTTCAGAATTGCTCAAGACCGTGCATGGTGATAGAGACAAGCTCTTTTGGACTCGTCTCCTCCAGCAGGCTTGAAGCAAACTAGCTTAGATACCCTTTGCGCTGACAGCGCCTCGCGTTTGATAGACAGTACACATTCCAAGAATCATGTCCCAATTGAGTGCGATTCCTTCTGCTTTAATGATGTTTGGGGGTAAATCCGTGATCGTTGAGTGCTTCGTAAGGGTGATATCGTGACCTAGACGTGACAGCTGCTGAACCTCCCGCCACCGGCTGCCGCGGGCTTTGATGTCGGCGTTGGTATGCAGAGGGTCCTTAAAATCAGCGAGATCTTCCTATTCGCTGACAAAGGAGACGTGAACCATCATCGAGAGCAATATCGAATCGCTGGCTTTCGTTATAATGTCTAGAACTTCAACATCGGCCTTTGCGGGCTACAAAATTGTGAATTTCTCAAGGATTCACATGCCACAATTTTCTTGTCAATTTTGCAAAAGGACATGAATTGTTTGCGTTTGTTGAACCTGGATTAGGCAAATAGTACAGCACGTAACTCTGGCCTAGGACATTGGAGCTCGAGAATATCCATTACATGGTGTTCAAAAGCCGAAGCGCCGCATTTGGCCTTCTTGCGGTGTGGCTCTTTGTCAAATTTGCTCCCCATCATGATCTTGCGGCTTAGGCACCTAGACCTCGAAATGATTCCTTTGTCTCAAAATCTTTGCCTGACCTAGCTGCCTTTTTGTCTGAATTTAAATGCTCAAAATTCCTTCTCTTGACATCGAGGCGTCAACTGACTATCCCTCCGCCCTCCTTTCCGTCCCGAGTCTTCATGCGCTGCTTGATAGAAGTTTTCTTCCTAAAGTCGGTGGTTTGTGAAAGAGATACACGAGGCTCCCTGGTGGCAAGCTGAAGCAGTTTGGTGACATCTTGAGCAACTGGGCTATACCTCTCAGCCTCTTACTGTATTTCTGCTGAAGACCAGGGTATGGCGCAGCGAGGACCTATCTCCTGCGCGAGGCCCTGGGCGACGGTCTATAGAAGACGATGGAGGATATTTGGAGACAGTCCCTTTTCAGCGGAGAACTGGATTGGTTTGTCAGTTCTCTCCAAGATGCGCGAGCATTATGCTGAAGCCTTCGCTTTGATAGGCCGTGGCAACGAAAACGCCGTGGCTGGTTGTTTTCGACAGGTTGCGAACGTTCATCCTGCGGATATGAGTATCTCATAGCTGATTATCGCGTTAAGCTTTCCAAGTGCTTGGCTCAAGATGTCGGCTCAGCCTGCTGAAGCTGGTGGTGAACATAGCAGCCGGACGACTTCAGCTGCTTGTTATTCTGGCTTCCTGCTGCGGGCATAGAGATCTGACGAACGAGTCTCCTTGTGATCCTCTGCAAGTCCCCGGCGGCTGACATGCATCCTATCCACCAAATCTTCCATGGATGATCCTGCTTTCGGCTTCTCGGGCTAGCTCGTTCTGAGTCCTCCATCGAGCATTGGTCTCCCGCTTGTTACTCTCTTCCTGCTCGTCTGGAGCTCCCACAACAGTAATGGACAATTGAGCGGAATACTGGAAGGTCGACGCGTAGTTCGTGTACGCGGGTCACGCGTCTTTGTCGCCGCTTGAAAGAGCACGGGTGGTCATCATGCCGGTATCGCTCGCTGCTCGAAGGGTCAGTAAAGCCCGCTCGGTGCTGCCTGATGGGCATCTGCTTTGTATCCTGGATCATAAGAGCCACAGACGAGTCTGTATCTAAAATCCCAGCGAGACAACTTTTCGGCTGCGCTACAGGACATCGGATTTGAGCTCAGCGTGGTCATTGGTCCAGCGCGCCACCTCTCATAGCCTCGTTTGGCCGGCAAAGATCAATTCGAGGAAGTCGTTCGCCACCGTTGCGGGACGGACGTGGTTGAAGAGCAGACAATTCCGTCAAAGCCGCTGAAGACCTGCGTTAAGTCCAGTCGCGGCCTAGAAACGGACTCCATGATGCTGAGAATGTTCAAAGATATTGTGGCTATCATGCTGGCAGTTTCGAGCCGAAGCCGCCAAGCTACTTGTTCTTTTGTTGAAGCAACCATCATCGGTAGATGGACTTTGTCGGGCACTGGAGAAGCTCACTCGGCGTGTTCGATATGATCACTTCTTTCTTGAATGCTTCGTATCCTGGTTGTGCAGCGGGAGAGCATGGCTTGATCAAAGCCTCGCGTAAAACTTGTTCCATGATAGAGCTTCTCATTCTTGAATGCGTTGCACCTATTGCGATGTCCGTCACTGCTGTGTTGTTCGGTTTTTGCAGTGCCACGCAGGGCCACCGGTTCTGATTGTTTGGCGTATTGATTGTTTGGCCGAAGTTGTGTGACTTTTGTCGAGATGGTGCTGGTCGGGCCGTTGTCATTGCTTCACGTTCTGTGACGCGTTGTAGCTGTGAGGTTTCAGGAATCTGGTTGTGACTCGAATCTTCATGCCTTGAGGAGTTTTATCCGCTTGTGTTCCTCCGACCGCAATGCCAAAACGGTATGTCCTTGTCTCGTTTTTGCATCTTCTTGCTGACTGCTGGTACATTGCTCTTTCAAGGTGCTCGCTGGACGTTCAAAATGGTGACGAAACGAATATGCCAGAGTCCGACGACAGCACGATTGCGCAAGATCGGAAAGGCTGCGGAGCGTTGCAGAGAAAAATAATCGCGCGAGGAATGCTCGAGCCAGCGCGTTGTGGCAAATTCTTGCGGATTAGGATCCTTGTGTCTGTCGAAACATTGGTTCATGTTGTTCCGGCGACGGAGGCCCTTGCAGTCGTCAAAGCTCTTGTACCTGTTATCTTGATCTTTCCTGTTGCCAATTGCCGACACCGTGCAGGGTCTTCGCATTCGATCGGGCTGAAGTTTGGCAGGAGCGTAAGTGCCCAGGAGCTTCCCTGATGCGTGATTTGATCCCAGTCGTACCCTGCAAGCTGATCTCGTGGGTCATTGCCTTCGAAAAATACGAGCCTAGAACCTGAGACAACGGCTTGCATGCCAAGCGCTACCGCTGCCGGTGGCATAGAGCTATGGCATTCCGGCGGCGCAGATTTGATGTGCTCTTCCTCTTGCCATATTGTTGATGAAGATCTAGACTCTGTCCTTGGGCAGAACTGGCTGATCGAACTGCTCGCGCAGATACACGCAAGGCCGTGAGTGCCGCTCTAGGCGAGTGTATCGCCATATTCGGTTCGCGTAGGGCAGATTCCAATACAGAGTATTTGAAGTTGGTGTTGTCATCAAGCTCGAATGGCGGGTCGGAAAGCTTGTTCTCGAAAAGGGGGAGTTGCTTGAGGTCTTTGGGCACGCGTGTGACTGACTGTACATTATGCTTCGATGGATCCTGCCGATATCATGCCCGCTCTTGTTGTTCAATTGTACCCAGGGTTAGCAGCGGCGCAACTCTTTTCAAGTTTGTGGGACGCGCGAAGGTGTCTCAATCTCACTCGAGGAGCTGCAAGGATGGGCAGTTATCATTGGAGATCAGTGATCGTGTGGCTGTAAGGACTGCTTCCAGGTATGAATCTGGATGTTGCTTGTGATGGCGTACGACGTATGGTGTGCTTTGTAATCTGATGGAAGCGCGAGGTGGCTGTGGTTGGAGTACTGCTCAACGCTTTGTTAGAAGATCGCTGTGCCCGCATGGCATGAATCAAACTGATGCTGAGAATGCTTACTGATTTGGTCGAAGGTGATGGCGATGTCAACGGTATGAGGCATTCGCCCTGGCGAGAATTGTGGCACTTTCTTGCTGCCAGGCTTCTGCGTGTCCGATTTCGTGGCCGAATGCTGAGTCTCCGAGCGCCATGAGCTTGACTGTATCATGATGACTACTCAATGCTGCATGTAGAAATTGTCGTGTCCGGCAAAACAAGAGTCGCCGTGATGGTGCAAACGCTTGCTGGTATGGCTCGCGGTTGTGGCAATGGCGCAGAACTCAGACTCCGGCGCACAGCCACGACCGATCTTCTGTGGTACCGTCTGCGACGTATGTGCTGACAGTGGGTTATCGCCCATGAAAAAACTGAGGTAATGGTGCGCAGCATCGTTGTAGATGGACTGCCATCGAGATGCAACATGGTCGGAGTGGTATGTGAACAACCATGCCGCTCTGTAGTCACAATGCTGCACCTCCAGCAACACCATCTTCCGCTACCTCCCTGCACAAAGGTCACATGTGGTCCTCTCAGGGACTGTAGCTATATGTAATTAAAAATTCGTGCCCTGTCATCTCCCCTAAAAAGGAGATATAAAGCGTTTGGGCGCTATGGCGGAGTTGTTAAGGCGAGACATCCAGGTACGTCCAAATTTCCTTATCGTGCAGCACAATGTGACATGTGCCCGTGGCAGCGGGATTAGAGTTGTAACAAGCCAAGAGTCGAGGTTACATCCCTCCTCTGAATATCTTTTTTTGCAGTTTTTATCACACCTCATTTACATGTTAATTCACATTATCATTGCATGTAGATAGTATTAGCTGCGGTATACGTTGATGCTTGCATTGGTAGAAAGTGGTGAATGAAGCCGCAATCGAACCCTCGCCCTTTGCGCACTCACGGACCCTCTACAGGCCTTGTAGATACCCTGCGGGAACCTCTCTCACTCCTGCGACCGACTGGCGGTGATCCACGTCCTCTCAATTCTCAGGAACAAGCCAAACATTCTTCCAAGGCGCGAGAGCAGACTACAACTGGCACAACAAGAACACCGACAGAGACAACATCATCCCTCTCCATCATGTCGACCACCACCTCCACAAGTCTCTGGACAGCAGCAGAGCAACCGATCTTCAACAACTGGGAGTCTCTGACCCCTGTCGACGAGTTCTACCAGCACGAGCAACGCTACGAGCAGTGGTACAGAGACCTCCATACCCAAGATAAGGCGCAACGCCACTCAATGCTACTCCTCGCCGCCCTCAACCGCCACGAGCAGAGTCCGACGCTGCCCAGATGCATGACCGTCGGAGACGTCGCCTTGATTTCCACGCCCACGCCCAGCCCTACCGCAGAAGAAGAAGACAAAGCTCTGCAAGACTACGAGGATATGCGTGCTGCGGTCGAGGAAGTCAGAAACAGGCGTCGAGCAAAGACGATCTGAAAGCGCCACCGAGAAACAAGACATACTTCTGTAAATGAGGGCTCGAAAGCATGAGAACAAGTTGAGAGAGACCACCATTAATATGGCTCTTCAGTCTGAGGCGAGGACACGGACAACACCATTGGGCGGCAAAGCAGATCGATTAGACAATTGCCCTGGCAAGTAGCTTCGGCATTGCATCTCTGGACCGAAAGGCAAGGTGAAAAGGATGTTCATTACTCTCAGAGAGTGACATTCAAAGACAGGTTGGAGGACAAGACCAGCATGCACGGTATGGCGTTTGGCGGATCACTTAAGTTAGCTATTGGCCAGTTGATTTCTCTGTGGGTATGGAGTAAACGTACTACAGTAGCTCGCTTGCTTGACCGTTCTCACTGCTTTATTCCAAATACATGTCGTTCCAATGTTACTTGTAATCGTACATGCTCGCAAGACCTGCGATTGGTAGATACTGATTGGTCACTCGGAAGATAGGGTTGAATTTCCCACTTTTCTCGATAATTCGCCCCCATATGTTTTGAACGATCGATCAGATTTGCGCGCAGTAGGTTTCGGGACGTCTTAGAAGCACTTTCACTTGCAACTCACTCGCGCCAATCATCCGAACCAACCAAAAGCACGCGGGTTCGTCAGGGAAATCCGTCCGTTCGCACGAACTTCTAAGCTTCGCCACCTCCCCCCCTTGATCGCAACGCAGCAACGACGCAGCAGAGCCTGTACTGGTTCAGAGCAACCCAATACGAGAACGACCGCCCAGAATCTTCACGACAGGATGGCAAAACTGAAGAAACAGCTAACGCCGGCGCCCGAGCCAAAAAACATTTGCGACAAATCCACCTCAACACCTCGCCCGCGAGGCACCACACGCGCCTCCACCACCACTAAGCACGGCAAAAACCACAGATTGACCCTTAAGCAGCGCAATGTCGTTCGTTACCTCATGTCCCCAAGCAAGCTCAACATGTCAGCCACAGAGGCAAGCATCGTCTTCAACTACATCTTCCATACCAGAACCCTCACGCCAAAGACGCTCCGCGAAGACTGTGCAACCCGCAAGAACAAGAAGGGCGGCAACATGTACGTCGATCGTATCATCAAGCGTGCAGGTACTTTCACCAGAGAGGAGATCGTCGCCACTGAAGAGGCTATCCCGCAGATTCGCAACGCGTGTGACAATCTCGAGATCGAGCTGCCGGACGATGTCGAGATGGATGAGGACTTGGGTGATCCGACCGATGCTACTGTCTTGCATCCGACCGTTCCCCTTTCGCGCCTTCCGCGCGGTACCATCAATGACTACACTCTCCCCATCGGCTATCAGCCCGAGCCTGAGAACTATGTCGATTCCACCACCCTTTGGGAGGAAGACGACCGCAGCGTCCACCGCCGAGTCATGATGTGCCCTGGCAAAGGAGTACACACGCGCAGACAAGTCAACCAATCCGTCCTGCGCACACCTTCGGTCGAGCCACGCGTGGTAAGAAACACTTTCTTGCCTGTGGCTCCTGGCGACTCGGACGACTCGGACCTCGAGGGTCAGGCTGAGATCAGACGAATTACCAAAGCACTGAGTGCGCCGGCTGAGCAGCGGAGAAAGAGCAGGAGCAAAGCAGGCGCGATGAGGAGAGACGAAAGCGGGCTACCATTCCACAAGAGCGCGGAGAGCAGCGGGCTACTGGTCGACTGGGCAGGATCCAGGAAGAAGATGACGAGGATGACGATGATGACGATGACACCAATGACGATAGTGAGAGCGAGAGCGAGGAAGACGCCGAAGACATCAACGAGAGAGACCTCACTGCAGAGGAAAGACAAAAAGAATCCGAGGTCAACCACCAGTTCACCCTGGCCGACCTACTCCAGCAAGACGAGGAGTCTCCTCGCCACGGCTACAACGATGCCCTCGCCAACGACACCACGGACGACTCGGAGAGCGACGGGATCGAAGTGGTGGACAGCGTGTCGCGACAGATTCGCGCGATCTCCATCTCCTCCAGCGTCGACGATCCACCGAGCAGAGCCTCAGCTGCGTTGCAAGCACAATCGGTCAAAGACGACCGCTACATCATCCCAGCGCTGAACGTCATGGTGTCGCTCCCCCTCGCCGAGCGAGTTCGCATCTTCAGAGCCGCTCTTCCCAAACTCAGGGACCACGAAGTCAACAAGTTGACCTTCCATTCCTACGCCGAGATCAAGGAGGCATGGTACCAACACCCACACCACCCGAAGATGTTCGACTTGGACGATGCGCTCAAGTCCAACGACTCGCCAATGTCACCTTCTTACGCTCCGCGTCTGCGCATGTTCCATAGGGGTAAGATCCATGAGGCAGATGAATGCTTTCTGCTACGACTGTGCTAACACTCCTCGCAGTATGTCTTCTTCTCCCCCGTGCGGCTGGCTTCACAAAGCCTGGCCACAATAACTGTCACCATCCCACCTCAAATTTCAGCCTTTGAAAAGGACTAGTCTCCCATCAATCTCGGACCGACATGGCTAACACACTGCTTACAGATCCCTTTCCGCGAGCTCTGGAACGGCCATGGCTTCAACCGCCCACCAACCTTCAGCGCCATTCCACCAACCGACGATGTCTACCAATCCGGCGGCCCCATCATGCGTGTGGCCCTCCCGGACGCCGAAACTACCGAAGACATCATGATCTGCAACTACACTTTCTGCTCTATCTGCTCTTATCTTCAGTCCAGGCCTGCGGACGGCGATCCGGAGTACGACTTGCACGGCATGCCTTTCATCCACACTGAGAACTTGAACACGGAGGACATGTCGATTGTTGGAGCTGGCAGGGTTGCGGTCGCCGACTTTGATGCTGGTGGTCTGAGGAATTTGACAGCTGTGCCTGCGAAGGCCGTTCACAGGTCTGAGGCTGCTGATGTTCTCTTCCTTGATGGGCATCGGAGGGCGGCTGTTGTTTGCAATCCAGAGAAATGTAAGAGGTGTAAAGTTTGACAAAACTGGTTGAGAATGGCACAATGGCGAAATCGATTGGTCTTCCTCATTGAAGGAAGAGGCCCTCTTGCCGCTGGTTTCAATCCCCAGCAAGTTCTCTCCAGCGAAACGTATGATCAAATGCCGGACAACGATGGCGATAATTGGGAATAACCACTTGGAAAGCTGGGCACATGCTCGGAAGGTGCTCAATGTTCTGGGTAGGAGTACCTTCCATGAGTACAGCTTGACAGCGGACTTGACGATTAGCTTTTCCGTACTCGTACTTGACTTTGAATTTGTTGTTCGCTACATGCCCTCCTTCTTTTTTCCTCTTCGTTCCCCAGCACTTGATCAACTCTGCACACCTACTGATTGCTTGTCACATCTAACGCCAGCCATGGACAATGCTTCTCTGTCCGCTTGCATCTCTGAAGAAGTACGATGGCAAACACTACAGCCTGCAAACAGAGGAGCGTTAGGCTAGCATCGAACGTTGCGTTGAATAGATCTTCTTTCATTCGGTTTGTCCGAGTCAACGATCTCGGACTCGTACGTAGCTGATTCTTCTTACCCCAGGTCTGTCATCCACAATGGCTCGATGTGAGCTTCCATCCTTCGCGAGCAGCTCTCTCAATCGTTGCAGCCCCGAACGAGAGGCGAAAAGATTCATGCATGATCATCGTTTACATCGCTCAGGAATCTTCTGATAAGTTGCACGTTGATGTTGTCAAAGACTAGTTGGCAGACATAAACACCGTGCTTCATCCTCACCTTCCACATCCCCCAAACGAACTCTCCATTGTCATCTACTGAGCTCCAACCCACGATCCCTTTTCCTCCCTCCCGCATACCGCCAACCGCCCACGCCAAGGCCGCCTCCTCAATATCCTTCTCGCTTTCTCAAGCCTCTCCTCAAATTCCTTCTTTGATAACAACGGTTGAACCAACCACGCGCAGAGTCAGCGTTGAAGGCCTTCTAATCTAACCATGCTTCTTGAGGGCGTCGGCTCTGCGCAAGAATAAGTATCTCTTGCTGAATTTTCGTACGACGAGCGGGCACTCCGAGACAGCAGCTTTCTTTTGCTGGTTTTGGTGTAGCACCATTTTTCGCACACATTTCGGGTCTGAGGGCTTTGTTTGAGGACGTGAGTGTGTTTCTGGCGTTGCCCGACGTCTGTGGCGCATGTCCTGTGATCTTGGTGTCGCTGAAGGTAATGGTAGATCCTCATGCTGCTGCTGAGCAGTGCGGTAAACGCTCTCAGTTGATGCTTCAATCGATGCTGTCCACCATCATCGTACTCAAGCACAAGATTTTACGTCTGCGACGTTCAAAGTTGAATATGCCCGTCCGCTCGTCGTCGTGATATACATGAGCTTCTGGCTTCAATCTCCCTACTTCTCACCAATCGAGACCGTCATTGCGCCCATACAGGTCGATTTGGCTGTGTATTGAAGAAATCAAAAGTGGACGATGATACCGTCGCACGGAATGGTAGACATTGTTACAGCAAAGAAGAAATACGTGAATAGTACATATCTTAAGGGTTTCAATCGTGCATACGAACGATGCTCAACCGCCTCACACCTCAGGCACTCCGTTCGTGAAGTACTTTTGCCCCGTGCTCCAGAAGCCCGTGCTTCAAGCTGCCTGTATCCAGCTTTGTTTGATCCTCGAGACTTCTCTCCGTGCAGGTGTTTTCTCACAAGTCAGCCTGATGTTTTCAACAACACGCAGTGTTTCACGCCAGGGAACGCTCTCGCAGCATCACATTGTTCCCATGACTTTGAACTGCAAGCATTAAAGTTTGAGATAGAAGGCAACCCTGTGACGAGCGGCCTTCGGGTTGCCCTCCAGGATGCCGCGACCGTTCCAAGGCACTGCGCATCTTGGTTATTGTGGATGTTTCCAGTGGCTGAAGGGTTTGTTGGATGAGCGGCCTACATTTTTTGTATCTTGTGTACCGTTCCGCATAAATCCCGTATGATTTCCGTGTTTACGTATCTGGCCATACACTGCGTGCCTCAAGCCCGAAACCCGAGGCCGCGCTCAGCTAACTTCCCACGCGCCCTGTAAGCTGACCTTCCTTCTACCAACACAATCAGGTGCGACAAAAAGAATAACGTCATCCACCCGGAAGCGGGACACACCCGGAAGCGGGACATGAAATCCGCTCTTCTACGTTTATTTTGATCTACTACTAGCTACAACAATACAATCGCTTTCGCTCTCGTATATACTATCCTCGATACCTTCCTCTTCCTGGTCCTCGATTTCGGGATTTATAGCCCTCGTCGTTCGTCTCTTTTTCGACTTCCCTTTCGCTACCTCCGCTTCCGCTTCCTCGACGAGTTCGAGGATTTCCTTCGTATTAAAGACGAACTTCCCTTTAACCGCTACGCGTTTCCCTTTCTTACGTTCTTTGCGTACCCGTAAGAGCCCCCTAGCTTCGGTAAGCTCTTTTCGTAATAGAGCGACCTCGGAGGTCGTCCTTTCGAAGGCCGCTCCCGACCGCTCGATATACCGCTTTACGGGAGTCTCGAGATTAGAAGAACGAACGATCGAGTTAACTAGCGATGTCGCCTCCCGTAGCTCCGTACCCTCTGGTGGCGAACTATCTAGTAGCGAGCGGTCTAGGTCGTTCGGAGTCGTAATAGGCGGCGGGGTTACCCGGGAGGTAGGAGTAGGCATTCGGAGAGTCGCAAGGATAGTAATCGGGCTTAGCGGGCAGATACCAGACGCCCGAAACGACGATTCGACGTTCCTAGTCGTAAAGGCTTTATCGCGAGCCGTTATATAGGCGGTAGTCCACTCTATACGCGGTATTCGTAAAGTAGAAAGGCGGAAGAGCTTTTCGATCTCGGTCGATAAAGCCCGCTTAAGAGGGCTAAATACGCCGACGTCGAGGGGTTGTAGAATATGCGAGGTATGCGGCGGTAGTACTACTAGGTCAATAGTACTATCGATACAAAAGGCGATAAACCTTGCCGTAAGGTGAGATCCGTGTCCGTCGAGAAGTAAGAGCCTCCGTTTTCCGTCGTTTCGGCGCGTTTCGGGCTCGAATAAGGTAGTTAACCACTCGTACGCGTGATTATCGGACGTCCACCCGCTAGTAGACGTCGAGAACTTCCAGTTTTCGGGCGTAGAAGCCGGTATCCACGCGGTATTCGTATATTTTGCCTTAAAAATAAGAAGCGGAGGTAACGCGACTCCCGAAGCTCCGATACACTCGATCGCCGTTATCCACTCTTGCCTTCCGCTTATTTTCTTGAACGCCTTAGTATCCCCTCTTCTTATAAGTACTTTCGAAGATAAGGTAGTACCGAGGGCGAAGCCGGACTCGTCGACGTTAAAGATCGCGTCGGAAGGGTAGGAGTTCTCGAGGAAAAGGTCGGTAAGGGCGTCGAAGTAGGCGTTTACGATCGGATAAGTAACTCCTTCGAAGCGGCTCGCGTCTAAGGATCGAGAGTAGACTGTCTTTAGCTCGGGGTATCGTTTTCGGAACTTATCGAGCCAATTTTTACCTAGAGGAGGGTAGGAAGTCGGGATCGAGCTTAGGCGAAAGCGGGAAAGTCGAATTTCTTCGGCGAGATCTTTCGTTAACGGAAGGGTAATGGGTAATCCAGACTTCGAAAGGCGAGTAATCGTCTTTAAAAGAGTCCTCTCTTCGGTAGTAGAGAGATTTTTTTGTAATTCGTGCGATTTAGAACGTGAATTCCGACTTCGAAGTCGTTCAGATAATGTTGTATTCGGAATATTAAACGCGTACGCGCACTTCCGGATCGAGGTATATTCGCCGTTACGGTACGCCGTTAGAGCCGTAGTAATCGTATCTTCAGAATAGGTAGGCATGATAAAGAAGAGAAGGAGGACGTCGCGTAGAAAATTCGATTT
>Ga0265797_10000131_pt1 | contig 144363 bp, 93 predicted proteins | sample P2T30metagenome_FD_192433 | JGI IMG/M metagenome (GOLD analysis project Ga0265797, IMG submission 192433) | Plant litter microbial communities from East Loma Ridge, Irvine, California - P2 T30 | ecosystem: Environmental > Terrestrial > Plant litter > Unclassified | place: USA: California...
TTACGCGTCGAGATACGAACACGACTAAGGTACCTAAGTGTAGGTACATAGTCTCGACTCAAAATCAACGCAACGCCATCGATACAAGTAAGCTCTACCTAACGAAGGGACTAGCACTACATATGTAACTACAGTACTGTACCTAACAGGACTTCAGAAAGTACATACGGAGGGCTAAAGGCTTTCTTACCTTTAACTTACTCAGTCATGTCAGTAGCTTCATTAAGTCAAGTAGCATTCTCTAACCGTAGACATATAAAAATCGGCATTCGGTTTCTTTCGGCAGGTCTTTTGTTGTTGACGAGGTGGCTGATCTCATATCCATCCTTTAGAGTTTGGATGTTTCGCCGGCGGTTCCGGTTCGGCAGATCATCATCATGGTGGTGATCATGTCGATTGACCATTATTGCCGATGGGTGTATGTAGGTACCCTTGGTATATGCCGGCTGAGAAAGAAAAGTCTGGCGGTTCGTCGTTCGTCGTTCGTCGTTCGTCGTCATATATCTAGAGATTCCCACCTTTCACCAACCAGAAGAGTCTCCAAACCCAAACCCAGAACGGATCCCAATCAGCACCACAACAAACGCTCACATCCACACACAAAGGGCAACCAACCGCAAGATCCAATATCTCCAAGGAAAAAAAAACCCCCCCAACAAGAAAAAGAAACCAACAATGTCCCCCACCCTCCCAGCCTTCCAAACCAACACCCCCCTCCACCCCTCCTTCGACACCGACATCCGCGACACGCACCTGATCTACGACTACGACGCGGCGAACCCGGCCACGGGCGCGCCCGAGAAGTGGCGCTACGAAATGTGGTTCTTCAGCGAGGACAGGATCGTGTACGCCATCCACGGCGGGCCCATGGCCGGCCGCCTCAACTACCAGACCTGCACCTTCCAGTGCATCCGGCCGGGGGAGTTGTGGCAGTGTAATTGGTTGGAGGAGACGGGGACGATTTGTTCGTTGGTGTACGATATTAAGGAGAGGAAGGTCAGTACGTTGCTGGGGTTCTCCAAGGGTCATTGGGAGTGTCCTGAGGAGGCGCATGGGGACAAGAGGGATGGGGGCGCTTTTGAGAGGTGGAGGGGGTTGGCGAGGATGGGGAATCAGGCTGAGAGATTCATGTTGACGGAGCAGGCGAGTATTGTGGAGGTTTTCAAGGGGAAGGGGAATTTGGTGCCGATTGAGGCGGATGCTGTTACTTTGTAGGTGGTTGTGTTGTTGGAATTTTTGAATGGTTGGTTTGACTGCTTACGGTGGTGATGGATCGACGATGATGATGATGTTTTGTGTAACTTCTATACATGTCAGTATGTACATGTATCGGACATTCAATGTTGTTTTGTTTGCTTACCTCATCAGGCGGCTGGATAAATCCTTTGTGGCGTTGAACTACACGGAAGGCCCTTTACGACAGTCTATAAAGAGGGGAAGGAATGCTTCGTTGTCCCTTGCCTGTTTGGAGCCTTCATCTTGTAGGACTTAAGAGGATAGGTAACCTCGATCGACACACTTCTACAAGCTTACAACCAACTCCAGACCCACATCTCAATCCGTCAACATGGTCAAGATCATTGCTGGTTTGATGGGCAGCTCTGTCGCCTCGGGCTCGACCAAATTAGCCGGCCCCGAGCAACTGCGGTCATTCCTCGCAGCACTCAAGAAGCAGAACATCAAAGAACTAGACACAGCACGAGTCTACAACTCCGGCAAAAGCGAAGAAGATCTCGGCGGCGTCCCAGAAGCACAAAACGACTTCTCCATCGCGACCAAAGCACCAGGTTTCTCCCCAGGCTCGCTGGCGTTTCAGAAAGTCCTCGACAACTGCAACGCCTCTCTAGCAGCTCTCAAACAAAGTAAACTCGACCTATACTACTTCCACGGCCCAGACCGCCAAACGCCCCTTGAGGAATCCCTCCGCGCCATCAACCAGCTGTACCGCGAAGGCAAATTCGCCCGTTTCGGCGTCAGCAACTACCACGCCACCGAAGTGAAAGCCATCCTCGACATCTGCGACAAACACGAGTACGTCCGTCCCTCCGTCTACCAAGGCGGCTACAACGCGCTCGCTCGAGCAGGCGAGAAGGAACTCTTCCCCCTACTCCGTCAGCACAACATCGCATTCTACGCTTACAGCCCGCTCGCCGGAGGATACTTCTCGCGCCCCGCGACGGAACTGCGCTCGCCGCCTTCGGGCAGCAGGATGGATCAGATGCAGGTCTTCAGCGCCATGTATGTCAACGATCTGAGTCTGGAGATCCACGACTCGCTCAGCGGCGCTTGCGAGGCTGAGGGGTTGACTTTGAAGGAGGCTACGCTGAGGTGGTTGATGCATCATTCCACCTTGGGCGATGAGGACGGTGTTATTTTGGGCGCGAGCAGTTTGGCGCAGATGGAGGAGAATCTGGAGGCTTGTCGCGGTGGGCCTTTGCCGGACGTTGTTGTGCGTGAGTTTGAGCGGGCTTGGGAGAGGTTTTCGGCTGCAGGATATTCGAGGTTTTACTCGATTCCGCTGCCCTGATTTTGGAGGGGGGGTTGGTGGTCTGTTGTTGATGGTTGAATGGTATGGTAGGTTGGTGATGCTTTTGTTTGCGATTTACAACCCTAACCCGTATGATCGACCCACCTCGGTAAAAGCTGTTCAGCGCCGCTACAAATGCGCGGCTGTGAATGTTTACAAAACAACATTTCTTACGATCCTTGGACTTTTTTCTATCGTGGCAATGCCGCCTGTTCTATCGCCATGCCTGTCTGGTCCCCATTATCCCTGGTGAATGGCTAGGGTGTCGACACATTCGGCGGTCAGTTTCATAGCGAGTCATCATCAAGTCGGCGCCGGAATCAGGACTACGTTACACCTGCGAATCCTCTTCGTGTGCTTTCCTCGTAGAAGGAGATGCAGTTCGCCAGTACGTTTCTGCGACATCATGGTCGCAGAGATGTAGCAGACCCAAGTATCCACGCCCTCCAAAGCTCGCGGACAGACAGAAACCATGGGCGCTGAGGTGACTCAGACTGCCGGGTCGTGTCGCCCTTGCTTGCTCGCTTTGACTGGCGCCATGGCTGTATTGCGCGGATTTGGACCAAGACTGATCGACAGACGATTCACGATCCCGGCTACCGACCCTGGGAAGTAACGATTGCGTGAAAAATCGCCCACTTACCTTGATGTCAGAGGCTTATACGACTCGACCGACCAACTCAAGGCATCATTGACCATGCAGTCATTTGCTTCATCTGGACACTTCGGTAGAGCTCGACCAAAGACAGGAGTTATATCGTTTACTATGGTAGCTCTCATCCGCATTCCAAGAATGAAATCCGCACAAGAAATCCAAAAGACTCAGTCAAGCAGCGGCATCCATCGCCTATGCCTGCAGCACTGCCCGAATCCAGCAAACCATGTATTTTACTGTTCAACGACGATAACATCAACCTTCAGCTCCTGGTCATGTTCGCGAAAGGCAGACGTACGATTACATCGCCGACACCATTGGCAGGTCCAATCTCGAGGCGTTTGTAAATGCTCACAGGTGTCCTTCAAGGTATTCACCACCTGACGTGACAAGGACTGTGAATGTGTCAGGTGATGAGAGAGTGTCCACGGTGATCCTAACAGGCCTGAATATGTCGCTTAATGGGTGGCTATGATCCCATCTGCGCGTTCAAGAGGAAACATCATACAAACCCTGCGAATATCATGTGTCTGGAGTCGGAAGTCGCTCGAACTGAAGTGCTAAGTCCAAGGGTCGTGGCTTTGACCCGTTGGTGAGCGAGCCGATCAAGTCAAGCTTAGGGATTGGGTGACACTCATCGACTAGAGATCCGGCGACTATTAAATCCTGTCACAAACAAGGGAACGCCACCAGAGGCAGACACGGCAGGGCTGATCGCTTGGGTGATTAAGCATTGATTTCCTGACACGAGCTTTTCGTGCGTGCATAACACGACCTTGGCTGTAATGCACTCTCTCGGCAGCGATGCAGTCGATCAAAGTTCCTTCAACGCGGTCAATTCTTTCGTTTTACTGTCGCTGTTGAACCATACTTTTTTCGGCATCTAATTGTCGGGGCTCCGCATCAATCCATCAACGGTTCGGCTCATGCAAGGCGGAGCAGCATCCGACGGTCTTGTGTGTGTTCTGTTCGATGGTGAGACCCTGCGTCTAGTGCGGTGAGAGAGTATACTTCATTCCGAAACCACAAGGCTGTACGCCACATGCGAAAGTGATATAGACACACTGTAAGCGTGCCGTCCGGATCGGCAGCTCACAGGCCAATCATCACAAGATGACTCCGGCCCGGAATCATCAACCCCGGATCTTAAGATGATGGTGAGGATGGTACCTCAGGGGGGATGCGATCCGCGAGAAGGTTTGCTACCCGGGACGGGCGGCTTGCGCAGGGCGATCACTTGAAATTCCCCCACACCTTCCAAGTTTCCCACGCGACTTCAACTGCAACTCCAAACTCTGTACGAGGCAGGGGCGACCGAGCGAGGGACAACCTCTGCTAATCAACGGGCTAAGAAGCAGCCAAGCGAACACTTGTGTCGGCTGCGAGTTCAATTGGGTGATGGGATTCTATCACTTGTGACGTGCACGAGGGTGAGAATCCTTCGTTCCAGTCGGTCTTTACCCCGTCCTTCAAGAAGGAAGCAATGGTAAAAGGATCGCTGCAACCAACCACACAATCCCAGCCTCTGCAGGGCTGGAAAGCATTGACAAGTCGCGGCCCTGGTGGTTGGAAACACTGATATTCTGCGCCTGGTATAAGCTATACAGGCTTCGCGGACTATAGTGATCATCTCATGGGCTGACCGACGATCGGCGCTCACTCCTTGGGCTTCTACGAACTGTAACTCTAATCGAGTCAATGGAGACGGTAGTGTAATCAGTGCCATGTGGCTCTGTCAGTCTGTCACTCGTTTTAACAACGCTGATTCATTGAACGCAAAGCTAGCACCTCAGGCCCTGAATCCTGAGCCGACGGACGTTAGGTACGTACCGATTTGTCCTCGAGATACTTATCAGAAGGACAGGGCTGCTACACCGACGTTCGTCTGCTAGGCCACCACTTCTTTCTTTCCTCGCAGGGACACCCTGTTTTGTTTCAACGAGAGTTTTGCAGCACCGTTTGCTGTCGCGCCGCCTCACAGTTCACAACATGACGACCGCAGAGCCGTTCACCCTTCTCTCCATTGGCCTGCTCACCATCATCGTCCGAATCTACTTTCGATGGCGAAGCGTGGGGCCGGCCAACTGGCAGGTTGATGATTATTTGATGCCATTGACTGGTGTAAGCCATCCCGCTGCCCGATCATCCATGTTCACGATCGCTAACCCGCTTGTTTGACAGCTGCTTTTCACTGCGGAAGTTGTGGCGGCATACCTAGTCGGCGCGAATTATGGAGGCCTCACCAACAGCTACATGACACCCGAGGAACGTGCGAATCTCGACGTGGACTCCGAGGAACACTACAACCGCGTGATGGGCTCCAAGGTCCAAGTAATCGGATGGTCGTTGTACGCCGCGATTCTCTGGTGTCTGAAAGTTTGCGTGACGGCTCTGTACGGGAGATTGACGTAAGGACAACCTGACGCTTCGCTCGAACACTTGTCCTCGTCTTCCGCTAACACGTCCCCGAACAGAACAGGAATCTCCCATTTGGAAGTCCGTGTAAAGCTGGGCTATGGCGTTCTTTTGGTCACCTACCTAGGCGTTGCCCTCACTATCCTCTGTTCCTGTCAGCCTTTCCATCACTTCTGGCAAATCAGTCCGGACCCTGGCCAGATGTGCCAGGCGACCAACTCGCCAGCATATGTGTTGACAGTGTTGGTCCTCAACATCGTCACTGATATCTATTTGCTATCAATTCCGCTGCCGGTACGACCTTTTGAGATTGACAAGCCAGAAGATATCATTGCTAACACGCATTAGCTTCTATGGGGAGTAGACACCACATTGAGGCGCAGATTAACGTTGATGTTGCTATTCAGCGGTGCAGTGTTCATCATAATAGCAGGCACCATCCGTGCCGTGACTATCCTCACCGTAAGTCTCCTGTCACCCGACACATCCACGTTCTGACCAACTGACATCCACCCTTCTAGTCCGGTCCCGAGGGCGCAGTGAGCGGTAGTCTATGGGCCTGCCGCGAGACATTCGTTGCGATCATCGTGACTAACCTCCCCATCATCCACCCCCTACTCCGCCAACTCGTCAAAACAATGGGTCTCGGCGCCCTCCTCAGCAGAAGCGGCAGATCGCGCTCGCAAAGCTACCCTCTACAGAGCAACGTGGGCATCGAACACCAAAAGACCGCAAGCCGGAAAACGCGCTCGCAACATCCGCTCTCGATCAACAACGAGACGGCGTGGGCCAGCGACGAGCACATTTTGCCTGTCGACAGCCATCACGAGAAGGGGGCTCCTTCGAAGGGCGGTGGTGGGATCGTCGTTGCTCAGGAAGTCAATGTGACGTCTGAGCAGGCGGACGAGAGGGGCGGCGGGAGCCCAGACTCGGGGCGTTTGAGGGGTGACGATTGGGCTGTGAGGAATATGGTGTCTGTGGGCGGGAACTCACCACCCTTGAACTCACCATCAGGGCTGCATCGTGCGAATTAGAGGTGTGGTCTGGGAGACGAATCGACACCATTTGTAATTTTTCTCGGTCTACAGTACTTTCCAACATCTCAGGCCTTTCGGCAAGATCTCGACTTCATTCCCGTAGTCTGCCTAGTCCGACTGCTCTGAATCAGCTCAGCAGTTGGTTCTATGCATTCAAGGCTTCTCCACATGGGTGTTTGCAACCCGAGTTCAATGAAGAAAAGTGACGTACGGATGTGTTCAAGTGTCAAAGGGTGTTAATTGCACCTTTATCGCTGTTCTAAAGAATCGAAGGCGCTCTCCAATATGCCTGCAAGTCGTTCATGAGGTTGATGAGATGGTTAATCGACTCGAACGGTTCCTCTGGAAGCTATTCGTGTGCTAACTTTACCACAACCCTGACCCTAGCAAAGCTCGTTACAACTCCTCAAAATCACAAACGGACATATTGATTCAATGCCCTAACAAAGCACATACGACCATAGGTCAGTGAGAACTGGGCATCCCGTCCGCTCTGCCATACATAAGCACTGAACCGGGCGACTAGTACTAGAGTGGGTGACCATCTGGGAATCCCGCCTGTTGTATGTTTTTGTCTTTGTTTTTGCCCTAGGTTTCAGTCCAACTTCGGTTTCCTGTTCTCCTTTTCACCGAGCCGCCGCTTACAAAACCAGATGTTGAACCCCCAACCCTTCCTCTTTTGCTGCGAGCTCCACGGTACCCACGACAACGCAGCAGCGACGTCGAAGATGACTCTGACGCGATCGAGAGCAAAGGCTGGTCGGGCTTTCTGGGACGTTGGCGGACAGGTAGATATCGACTATGGCCATGTCACCAACGGCAAATGCAGAGCCAGGAGTGAGTGATACTGCATCGAAGCCCCGATGCCAACGAACACCGATCTTGTTCAAGAAGGGCTTCAAGACCGTCGCAAAATTGGCAATGCGGTACACGGGGAAGAGTCAGACAACGAGCATTCCATTCAAGATGAGCTCCCTTGGGACGAGCAGCTACACATAGAGATTTGTTGCATGGTTGCTGACAACTTCTCCCTCCCTATGAGTGCGAGCGTGCCGTCGCGCCTCATGGGTGGGATCTGGGATGATGGCACAGTTGGAGATGCCTGCCATAAGGTCATGCGCCCGAGTCTGTTATCCCCAGAAGTTGCCACCCAGCAGTTGCTAAGAGAATTCTGGAACGAAATGCACGAACGAACACGTGATCTCATCGACGGCGATTTTGTTTGTTTCAAAGCGACGACTGCATGTGGGGAAAGGAAGATGTCAGGCCTTGGACCAAGCTGCATGGACTCAGGAGATGTCATTTTTGCTATGAAAGGGGTTGACATACCACATATCCTTCGTCGGACTGATGGCGGGAGATGGCTCCTCGTTGGTCAAGCATACCTCTTCGGCGCCATGGACGGTGAGATGGTGAGCGACGATACCGAGTGGCAAGAGTTGATCATCGTGTAGCGAATAATACAACTTACAACTCACTTTCTGTCCACCTCTCCAGAAAAGTGAACTGCCTGAAGGGTGCTCGGGAGTGGATTATTCCCAACGACAACATTGATTTCGTAATTGTTGTGCACGACCAGTATCTTTTTGCGTGAACAGGGTCTTTGGTAGTGCGATCACCACCGGCCGATCATAAAGGTTTTGATCGGAGAGTGCAACACCGTATCCATCACTTCGCTCTCGATTACCTCTGGGTTCTCGCCAACAACGAATGTACGACATTTATCCATTCTTCAAGCGCGACGCACTGGATGACGATCGTTACTACACGGTATACTCGTCACCAAAGCAGCCCGAGACACCTCAAATGGCGAGAGGAACAAGCTACTACAAAACCAAATGCCCAGGACTAGGCGGCACCTCTCCCGACTCCCAAACACTCGGCTCTGTCCCCAACTCAAACTCCAAACTACCACCATGAAGCATCAGCTCATCATGCTCGACCCAATTCTTATCCCACCGTTTTCCATTGACTTTGACACTCTGCACGTAATAACTTCCCTCGTGATTATTCAGACCATTGGCAGTGATGTGGAGCGAGTAGTTGCCGTTGACGGTCATGTTGATGTCGTCGAACCAAGGCGAGCCCAGAAGGAAGATCGGCTGCGTCACGACGGGGTACAGGCCCAGTTGTTGCCAGATGAGCCATGAGTTGAGAGCGCCTGCGTCGGAGTTGCCGGGAAGGCCGTAGGGGGCGTTGTGGAAACTAGAGATGATCAGGAGAGTCAGCTGTAGGCCCTTGATCAAGATCATTCAAGTCGAGACAGCGAAACATACTACTGATTTGCGAGCTCGCGCGTCCGCTGGACAGACTTGGCCTGTTTGTTCAGGTAGTGGTATTCGTAGGGCGTGGCAAAGTCCGGCTCGTTGCCTATGTTCATGATGGTGTTGATGCCAGCGCCGTTGGCTCCCAGGTCTGCCTGAGAGGTGTTGACTTGGAAGATGTAGTCTAGTCTTGATTCGAACGCTTCTTCTCCACCCATGAAATCGATCAGAGTCTGCATGTCGTGTGGGATGTTGAAAGAGTATTCTGTGAGATGGTGTTAGTTGATCTGAGTTAAACAACAATTTGCAGTCATTGTATCGCGCACCAAAAGGAGTAGCTTCATATGTTATTGACTTCCATGAACATTCGCCGCAGAGAGCCGGGTTGTAATCCGTAGTGTTGAAGCTCCCGTCGGCTAGACGTGGAGCAAGGAACCCGGTGAAGTTGAGAGAGGTGAAGTTGTGGGCCCAAAGGTTTTGCCATTGCGCAGACCGATTCATGTACTTTTGTACATCGCTTGGAGCGAGGTCTTTCGCAACCTGGGCTAGAGCGTAATCGTTAAGAGCGTACTCGACAGTGCGTGAGACTGCTCTTGTGCTCTTGTCGGATGAGACGTAACCCAGTGAGATCCAATCATTGAGAGCGCCACGGCCTTCTTTCACGGAAGCCGACGGGTCTGTGAGAGAGAAGGTGTTGTATGGCTGCACTTCGGCGTCTTTCACCATGGCTTGATAGCCAGCGGTCCAATTCACGTTTCCTCTAAGCCCGCGTACGTATGCATCTGCGAGGATGTTGTCGGCGTCACTACCGCCTTGCACGAGGCCGTTGTAGTTGCCACTTCTGCCGTCAGGCATATAGCCTTCGTACCGCCATATGTCGATGAAGGATCGTATCATGTCTTCGTAACGTGCTGGTTGTATGATGTGGTACAAAGTCGTAGTGCACCTAAAGATATCCCAGGCGGTATATATATCATCATATGACGGCTCGTTGGAGTTCCACAGGGGGTTTTCACCTGATCGATCGGAGGGCATCAGGTGCATAAAATATAAGCTTGAGTAGAGCAATACCAGATCCGTACGATTTCGAGAAGACTCTGTTGGGACTTGGACCTTCGAGAATACATCTCGGTTCCACTCTTCTACAGCAGCATTGACGGTGTCGTTCAGTGACCATGATTTGATCTCTTCGTCTTTGAACTTGCAGGCTTTTTCTGCCGAGATGAAAGAGACACCCACACGGGATCTGACAACTGAGGAAGAAGAACTGGTCCACGAGAACAGAGCCCCGATCCGATCGTTCAATTGACCGGAAGTTTCACTATCGTTTCCAAAGGTAGGATGTTGATATGGCTCGTTGCTGAAAGTGTGATATCTTGCCATCGGATCGGTATTGCGTCCGCGGAATGTCTTCGCTTGGTCTGGTGCGGTCTCAAACTCGCCGCAGTAATAAAGTCGGAAGGGAGCACCTTCATTCCAGCCGGCACCCCAAGTGCCGTAACCAGTGTACTTCTTGCCGTCCTCGTCCAGATGGATTTCGCCGCCAAGGAAGACTTGCACACTGTTGCCGCCTTTCATACTCGGCAAGTAATGGGAGACATCAACGAGGACGTGTTTCTCCCCGTCGGCCGGGAATGAGTACTGCATGATCCCACTGTGGCGTGCTCCAGAGAGCTCGATCGAGACGCCACTTTCCAGTTCTGTTTTGAAGTACCCGACGCGCGCGGTGTCTTCTCCCACTCTACGTTGGAGGTAGGTCGAATTGTCCAGAAGGTTCACAGGCGGGCTAACGTCTGTGAGCGGCATCTGAGGCACCACGCCGTACTTTGGAGCTCCGCCCGTGCCACTTTCGTGTAGCATGCTGACACCCGAGACACGTCCCTTCGGCGTGTATCCACCATTCAGCACGCCTAGGGTGGCATTGTCTTCGTAAGTGTCGATGCCAACTTTGACGACGCCAAACGGAAGAGCTCCGCCGACGAAGATGTCCCTGATCGAGAACGAGCATCAGTAATTTTTCATCATCACATGATGCCAGCAGTGTGATAAGTGTTTCGAAATGGAGAACAACAGGCTGTATTTTCCACAAATCATTCTCGGCTGCGTCGAAGTATGTTTGGAGTGCATCATTGCGTATCCTCAAGCTCCTTTATGTCGACTTACCCGCCTCCGAATGCCAGCCCAGGAATAGGACCCTCAGATCCAATGAACGGGTTGACGTATTGCGAGTAATCGGTTTGTGAAGACACCGGAGAGAGCAGCGAAAGCAACGAAGCATAAAGCAGCGTGCATGTCCGGATAGATAGCAACATATTGTTGTTTTCTCTGCTTGGGGCCGTGAAGAAGGCAGGTCAAAAACGTTTGTCTCTCTAGGAGTTTCGAAAGGTAGACGGTATGCCTCGATATAACTTACCTTGAGCGTAAGCGACCATCCGCTCTGTGCCATGCCGGTGCAACCTTGACAGGATCGCAAGGTGACATCGAAGTCTGATGATCGTCCTTCTCCACTTCCTACCATGCTCTTTTTGATGAGCAAGTGAGGGGAAAGGAAGAGCACGAGTTTGTGCGCACCAACGGCGATGTTCCTATCTTTTCATCCTGATTCAAAGTATGTCGGATAATTCCACACGTTGTCCGATCACGTCTGTTGATGAGATCCAGCATTGGTGTTGGATTTCCGCGTCACCTCGGATGAATCCTACTGTAGTGGCCGAGGTGTCATACATGTAGAGTTAAGAGAGTGTACTTGCGTCTATCGTCGGTTAAGCATATGAACTGCGTCATAAAACAGGCGTAGTATGGTAGTATGGTGATGTGGTATGTCATGCATGATGATGGCAGAATGTTTGCGGCAGCCTTGATCATGTTATCGACCGAGAAATCATGCGTTTCATTTGCAAACCCTAACCCTGTCGTTGGAGCAAATGCACCCTCAGCACACGAATCAGCTGGGACAGGCTGACGCGATCACTGCCATCATCTGTCTCGGTATATTCAGTCCCCGCGGGCTGGATCAGGGTCAGAGGAACGCTGCTGTCAAGAACGTTTGATATGTCACAGTATCGTATTGTACAAGACGTAAATTACAGGTATCATTGAGATGTACGAAGCTAAACAACGCCGCTCTCAGCGGTACCACAACGTTGAAAGCATCTCTAGCCCTTAGGTATTACCTCCAAAGATTTACAGGTTGTCCAGTCCTGGCCCTCTATATGCGAATCCTGTCAATCGAGTATTTGCCAACCCGGAGGTCCTTCTCCCTCGCAATCTCTAAGCGGCTCTTCTTCCCATCCTTCGCAGCACCCTTCTTGGGCCCTTCTGCTCGACCGCCCAAAGGCAGTGCTGCAGCTTCCAAGTCTTCGATCGGGGCGGTCGTGAGACCAGCCTTCTCGGCGTCGTCAGCGTATTTCTCGAGCTCGGCGAGGAAGCGTTCAAGAGTCTTTGCTTCGAGGCAGCCCTCCAAGCTGGCCGAGACTTCGGCGCGCACGCTGTCGAGGATCTCATGTGTAGTTTCAACGTTGCCGCTCAAGCCAACGAGCCAGCCACTGGTACTGATTGCGTCGATGGCGCAAGTGAGGAGTTGACCGATGTGGCGGATCGCTTGATCTGAGGGACCCTTGACCTGGTCAGACGAATTTCCGGGCTGCTTGTCGCTGGCCTCGATGCGGTTGGCATACACGTCGTTGCCGACGTCGATGTAGCGAGATGTCCAACCACCTTCAGCGAGTTCTATGCGGAGGATCTGGATGAAGAAGACGAGCTCCTTATGGGAGAGGCGTTTGCGGAGAACGTTCTTGACGGTCTTTTGGGGGAAAGAGCGCAGACGGGCGAAAATCAAGCGGAGAGACTGGCTGCGTACTTCAAGTCCGTTCTGAAGTGCGGACACAGCGTGATGAAGTTCCTTCTCCGCAGCAAGAGTCTCGACTTCGAAGTTCGAGTTGGCATCGCCAATATCCATATCAATATCCGCCTCCGTCGGTGCAGGTAGAGGGAGGGTGATCTGAGCAATGTCGGAAGATGGCGTGTCGAGTGATTCGATCAGGATTTTCAAGGCCTCGACAACTTCTTCGGTCTCCAAGAAAATGGGGAGCTCGAGCACATCGTGAAGGAGTTCGAAGCTGTCGTCGGCGGTACCGAGAGCTCGTGCAAGTTCACCTGCGCCAACGTGCTGATGCAGCGTTTTTGAAAGGTAGTTCGCGCTCAGTAACCCAGCCAGAGCGAGCCACTGAATGACGACAGGCGATCGCACAGCAAGTCTGAGACTCTGCTCCTCTCCGTCCTTGGCGAAAATCTTGCCGAGCAAGTATAGGGCCTTCTGTCTGTCGATGAGCGTCGGGTCGTATGAGTCCGTGGAGAGCTGGAAGACGTCGTCTTCCATCTCGGCATCGTTTGTTGCATTTTGCTGCGATCCAACAAGGGCAAGATCTTTTGCAAGGAAATCCTCCAATGCTTCCACGTCAGTTTCCTCAGCCCATTTGTCCACCTTTGACTTCCACTCCTCCCATTTTACGCCACCCTTCTCACTACCCTCACTCGAAGCCTTTCCAATTGCATCAATCAGGGATGAACCGGTAGCCTTGCCGCGCTTTGCTTCCCTTGCGTCCACGCTCAGTTGGAAGGAGACAAGCTGGGTGCCATCAATAGCAGCCACCAAACCGACATCCGAAAAGCTGGACACCACGCGCACCCGGGATTCGGACTCTACACCATTCTCACGCTTGCGCTTCTTGTTCGACCCACTGCCAGACGAGGGACCAATGGGCACGGATGCTTGAATAGAGCCGAATCGCGACTCGTACAATCTTGCGATTCCAGCACTGACGGCAAGAATGGATGAAGGAGATGTGCGTGTGCATGATGTTATCTGCTCATTGGTGCTGCCGAATTTTGACTGGATTCGGGGTGTGATGGTGGTCAAGTCGTAGATCGTCAATCGCCCTTCAGATAGTCGCGAGATCTGCCCAGTCGCAGCATGTATTTCCCAGCTTGTGGTCTCCGAGTTTCCGAACGCGCTGTCGGGTAAAGAGATCGATTCCAGGCAGTCGAGTCCAGACATGGTGCTACCGGCTTGTTGGAGAGAGGCGTTGCGGATTTTGAAGATTTGAAGACATGCCTGCTTCTTCATGCGCGCGACACGCATGAACAACAGAGAGGAGCCAGAGATTGAAGCAGACACAGCAGTTGCGAGGTCTTGACGCTCCTTCAAAATACCTTTCTTCGCCGTGTCAAAGTCCACCACAGTCGCGCTCTCGATCTGCGGCTTTGATGCACCATCTCCAGTGTACTTCCAATCGATGCGAGCGCCGTCCGGAGTAATACAGTCAACCGTTCCGTTGGCGTAGGAGACAAGAAGCTGTGTAGAGGGAGCCGCGCCTTCAGTGGCAGGCGGAAGCGCCTCAAGCGCAAATGGCGATTCCTGTAATTTGACCTCACTCTTCTGAGGCGCTGCAAAGCTCGCGCCTTCGCCTACGCGCTCGACGAAGCGTACGATCCTACATTTCGATTGTGTGCGCGAGTCCTTGAGCGCGGCATATGTGTGTCTCTCAGCAGGAGCGTCGCCGTTCCGTCGGAGGTAGATGGAGCAAGGTGGGCAGCAGAGATGAGATTGTGGAGGAACGGCGTACGAAGCAACGACAGACTGGGACTGGACCTGTTATACGTTAGCGGAGTGTCCTCGCTCCATTCTTGCGCATACATACGTTGTATATGTTCAGGCTCTCTCCATCCACGCCAGCGACAACCTCGTGTCGCTTTCTTTTTTTCAAGCCCCGGTAACTGAACACAGGCGACGCATAGATGCTGCCATGTTCCGCATCCAATGGCTTGGGCAGCGATGCAATTGTATAGGGCGCCTCCATGGTGGTCATATCGCCGATAGTGTTGCTTTGAGCTCGTCGACTCTCGTCCTCTCAATAAAACTTTCAACTTTCTGCTCCAGTCTGCGCTCGCGGGCTTGCAGGTCGGTCCTCGGTGCTTGGCGACTGATTCGAGCGCCGATTGTGACTTTCGGCCCATCCCGCCCGTAATTGTCGCGAAACGCGCCTTCCTGACGTAGACGCGTCTCGCTTCACTTTAGAGTGCTTCGACGAGCTGCATGTCCCTCGAGACTCTGCTGGCACAGTGCTACGGGAGCAATTGAAGGTCGCCAACATCCATGGCTGCTGTGATGAATATGCATGGCGGCGAAGGAAATACCCTGCATCCATTCTTTACCCGACCAAATGGTATGTTCATCTATTGGTCGACTACCGTCAAACGCTCTCTGATCGCAACATTTCTATCAAACAGCACATGACGGAAACCACTCAACGCACGTGAAAGATTCCGCTACCGACGAGAAAGAGATCACAACAACCGAGAAGTCCTACGATGAAGGCAACACCGAGTCCGCAGTACAGTCGAAACCCAAAAGCAGGACTCGGAAAACAAAACAGCATGCGATCAAGACTCAGGGCCAGAAGACTTTGGCTGAAGTGTTGAATCCACCTGGCGTGGAAGCAGCTCTACCAAGCCAGCTTGAAGGAAAACCACAGGACAGACATGTGACGTGGGACGAACACGAGGATGATGGACCACGGAAACGACGGAGGACCAACTCAATCGACACCAACCCAATCACGACCGATTCTTTTGCGAGAAATGATGCCACATGCGGTTCTGCAGTCCTTGAAGCACGAGCTGCTTCACCGCACGTCTCAATCCCTGCTGCCAACACAATTGAAGCCGACCCCACCCAGCAAGTCACCTTCATGCCACCTTCGACGACACCGCCCAAAAAGATGATGAAACTCAATGCTGGAGGAAAATTGAGCTCTCCCGGGGAAAAGACGAAAGAGGATGTCAAGCAACCAGATATGGAGCCCAAGAAGCGTGGACGTCCCCGGAAAGTAAGAGAGCCGGAACCGCCAAAGAGTTTGATGGTAGTGATCCGTTACGCAGCAAAGGATGTGGCGGATAAACGAGATCTCATTGGACAGCGCTTATGCAGGATTCTTGAGGGCGAGGAGCGTATACCTGAGCCTGCGCCTGCACAGAAGAAACAGCGGCCATCACGCAAGACCAAGCCGGTTAAACCAACACATCCTTTTTTCAGCGGCAAACCCGACGAAAGATCGGCACCTAGACAGCCGTCCCCACGCAGGGTGTCTGCCTCGACACCTGGCAAGCTGCGTACCCAGACGCTTCATGATCGCGTCCCGGATCCTGCGAGGGATGCTCCGTATGCGATTGGGTCTGCATTGCTGAAAGATCGGCTTATGGTCAAGCATCCCGGCGCCAAAGACCCCTTGTGGCCGGACAGGACACAAGCTCATGTACGCGGACTCGAGGACGAAACTTCCGTGGGCGGATACACGTATGTCCCGAACAAACAAAAGCGGAAGCAGTTTAGGGGTATTCCCGAATCAAGTGTTTCTGCTCTTGATGGTTTCGCAGCTCTGCTTGAGCCTGAGCCTGAACCCGAGCAGCGACCAGATGGGTTTGCTGGACCCCGGCATGACCTACGTCTTCCAAACAAACTCGTCATGTCTGGCCGAGATGTGATGAAACGTGTGTCGCGGGAGCTAAAATCCGCAGTGCGACACTCCGGCGAGGATGAGCTGTCGGGTTCGTCGGCCCCCCAAAATCAGGTGCCGTTGAGTGTGCAAAAGCTGTACAGCGCACTCCCGAATCACCTTTCTGCATTCGATCACTGCAGTGGCGACGTTCTCGGATGGACGCAAAAGTATGCCCCTGTGGCAGCACAGGATGTACTCCAGACTGGCAGCAAAATGACGATACTCAAAGATTGGCTACTATCGCTCAAGGTCAACACTGTTGAGGCAGCCCCCTCAACGCTGGTCCAACCTAAAGGAATGGGTAAACCCAAGAAGAAACGTCGGAGACAAAATGATGAAATGGACGACTTCCTGGTGGACGATGATTCTGAATTCTACGAAGTGGACACCGTGCCAGACGTCGTGGAAGTGGACGAACCATTGGCGAAGGACCAGCTCAGGTCTATTGTGCAAACATCGAATGGCTCTAAAGTCAGCAACGCCGTCCTTCTCAGCGGTCCGCACGGATGTGGAAAGACCGCGTCCGCATATGCAGTAGCAAAAGAGCTTGGCTATCAGATCTTTGAGATTAGTTCTGCTGAGAGACGCAGCGGCCGCGATGTTGTGGATCGAGTTGGAGACATGACCGAAAACCATATTGTGAGGCATCACGGTATCGACCCTGGCGAAATTTCTGCATCCGAAGATCGAAGCCAATTGGAGGCAGCATTTCAAAAGGACCTCGAAAGTGGACGCCAAGGGAAGATGAGCGCTTTCTTCAAGAAGCAGCCTGAAGTAAAATCGAAGGCACCGAAAGTACAAGAGCTCAAAACGAAGACTGTTGAGAGGCTACAGAAAGCTCTGAAGCAGCCCGCCAAAGACCAACAGCAATCACTTATCTTGCTCGAGGAGGTCGACGTTCTTTTCAAAGAGGACAAGGAGTTCTGGACTACCATCTTCAGGCTCCTGGCAAGCTCGAAACGCCCATTTATCATGACCTGCAACGATGAAGATCTTGTACCTTTGCAAGCTATGTCATTGTATGCCATTCTACGATTCGCTCCGCCGCCTGCAGACCCGTCGGTTGATCTGATGTTGCTGATCGCTGCTATGGAGGGGCATCTGCTGGAACGCGAGGCAGTGGCTTCACTTTTCGAATCCAAGAATCATGATCTGCGAGCAAGTATTGCCGAGCTCGACTTCTGGTGTCAGATGGGCGTAGGCGACCCTAAGGGCGGGCTCAGCTGGATCTACCAGCGTTATCCACCTGGCTCTGACGTCGATGAACAAGGAGAAAAGCTCAGGCTGATTAGTGAGGGCACTTACCACGATGGTATGGGACTCATACCGCCCAGTGCCAGTGTTAACGAAGACACGTTCCTTCTCGCCTGGCGTGAGTTTGGCGTCCAGCCAATTGATGTGTTGGGCCTACACGATGCCGTAGGGCGAGAAGAGCCGGTGCAGGCCATGCCGAGAGCACTTCCGTCATCTCTCAAGGACATGTCAAAGATGGCTGATTCGCTCAGTGCGATGGATGTCTACTCGACGCATGCCAATATGGATGCCTCGTTGCCCGAAACTCTGCCAAAATCACGGACAAACTACATCGAGGGTATGGCCCTACTGGACAGCAACGACAAGATCGCCTACAGCGATACACCGGCGAGGATTGCGATCTCTTCGGTTGTGATGGCCTACAATGCTTTCGCATCCGAGGCAGCTGCCATTGACCATCCCACACCATCAACTTTGCTCCGCTGCATTCAGGATTCAGGCAAAGCAGACGAATCCAAGCTGAGTCGTCGCGATTTTGTATGCTTTGATCCAATCTCAGTGCCAACCAGCCCGTCGATACATAGCGGCCTGGAGCTCTCTGCATTCGACGGCCCGCTTTCTCAGCTCTCCACTGACCTAGCCCCTTACGTACGCTCCATCGCTCAGTATGACCTCTCCCTCGAAGAACAGCGAGAGAAACTGGGTGAAATCATGGGGGACGGGCACAAAGCCAAACGGGCCCGTACTACAAGAGCGGCGAGAAGCGCCCTCGAGGGTAGTCAGCGCGGTAACACGCGACGCGAGAGGTGGTTCTCGAAGGGACTGGACTTGCCTGCTGTCCTCGCCACTGGCGGATCCGACTGGCCCAAAACGAACGCAGACACGAGGAATGGCGAGATGAGGGAAGGCAGCGAAGCGCCGGCTTCTAGCATGGGCAGTGACGCCTCGACACCACTTGAACGGGAGTAGGTAGTATAGCAGGGGAATACAGACACTGCTGGCGGCCTGAGGCATTCATCTACACCGGGGGAGGAAGCGCTGGGCTGGCTCTCAGGGGACAAACAAATCGGGACAGGCTACTGCCAACATCTCTCTAAGCGTGTCCCGGTCCTTCTATAGCTCAAGAAGCTGGCGGTGGGCTGGGCTGAATTTCTACGTCTAGCGGCGTACGCCATAGCAACAATCTTTTCGCTAGGCTTGAAATCTCGGCGATACGTGGTGGGTCACAATTCAAACGGGCAGTAGAGGAGTAAACAAACAGAAGCTCGGATAACCTAGATAAATGTAGATGTATGTCACATGATCTCGACGACAATGCAAGTGAAGTGAAGTCAAGTAGAACAAAAAGGCGGTGATTCGTCCGACCAATGAATTGAATGAATGAATGATTCTTGTCTCGGCCGGGCGCGTGACTTGCATGCAAGCTATGCGAGCTTGATGGCGAGGGGGCGTTGTGAATGGAGGGATCGTTTTCTTACTCTTCTACCCCCACTAGCGCGGGAGGGTCCCGTTCCAGCAGAAGGAAACGGGCAAAACAGTCGTTCGTCACACTTCTACGACAGACTCTCCTTTTCTCTCATCCATCCACCACCATCCTCCAACACCCACCACCACACCACACACTCTCCGCAAAAACCCCACGCGGTTCTCACACGACCCAGTCTCGCCGGGAAACGCATAGCAGAGTTTCACCGCAACAGCAACACACGCGGTAGCAAACCCACATACACGCTCTACGAGCAGATCACATATCCACCATGGCGGACCGTTATATTCCCGAGCACCGCCGCACCACCTTCAAGGCGAAGAACACTTTCAAGCCCGATGAGCTCCGCCGCCGTCGTGAGGAACAGCAGGTCGAGATCCGCAAGCAGAAGCGCGAGGAGAACCTTGCCAAGAGGCGAGGCATTGGCAACCGTGGCGAGGGTGGCCCTGGTGCCTCACTCGGTGCCGCGCCGGACAGCGACGATGAGGGAACAAACACCGAGAGTGCAGTATGTCAAGTGTTGCAAATACCAGAGATCAAATTAGTACATTTTGCTAACATTTTGCCAGCTTAACGAGGATCTCCCTGTTATGGTCCAGGGTGTCTTCTCCGACAAGGTCGACGACCAGATTGCCGCCACCACCAAGTTCCGCAAGCTGCTTTCCAAGGAGCGCAACCCTCCCATCGAGCGTGTCATCGAGACCGGTGTTGTCAGCCGCTTTGTCGAGTTCCTCCGCTCACAGCACACCCTGGTTCAGTTTGAGGCTGCCTGGGCCCTGACGAACATCGCCTCCGGTTCAGCACAACAGACCCAGGTCGTCATCGAGGCCGGCGCTGTCCCGATCTTCGTAGAGCTCCTCAGCAGCCCCGAGCCGGACGTTCGGGAGCAGGCCGTCTGGGCTCTTGGTAACATTGCTGGTGACAGCCCGCACTGCAGAGATTATGTGCTCGCTCAGGGTGCCCTTGCACCTCTTGTCCGCCTTCTTGGTGACAGCAGGAAGCTCAGCATGCTCAGGAACGCCACCTGGACGCTTAGCAACTTCTGCCGTGGTAAGACCCCACAGCCAGACTGGAACACCATCGCTCCTGCTCTCCCGGTGCTCGCCAAGCTCGTGTACTCTCTTGACGATGAGGTCTTGATCGACGCTTGCTGGGCTATCTCTTACCTCTCCGACGGCGCCAACGACAAGATTCAGGCTGTCATCGAGGCCAACATCCCCCGTCGCCTGGTAGAACTGCTTATGCACGCCTCCACCTCCGTCCAAACCCCTGCTCTGCGTTCCGTTGGCAACATTGTCACTGGCGACGACGTCCAGACTCAGCTTATTATCAACTGTGGTGCTCTCCCCGCCCTTTTGTCGCTGCTCGGATCTACCAAGGATGGCATCCGTAAGGAGGCTTGCTGGACCATTTCCAACATCACTGCTGGCAACAGCGTTCAGATCCAGTCGGTCATCGACCATGGTCTCCTTCCTCCTCTTATCCACCTTCTCAGCAACGGCGACTTCAAGACCCGCAAGGAGGCTTGCTGGGCTATCTCCAACGCTACCTCTGGCGGTCTGCAGAAGCCCGACCAGATCCGCTTGCTTGTTGAGCAGGGTGCCATCAAGCCTTTGTGCGAGCTCCTCTCCTGCCCTGACAATAAGATCATCCAGGTTGCGCTCGACGGTATTGAGAACATCCTCAAGGTTGGTGACATGGACAAGGACGCCCACGAGGGCACTGGCGAGCCTGCTGTCAACAAATTCGCACTTTTCATGGAGGAGTGCGGTGGCATGGAGAAGATCCACGAGTGCCAGAACAACAGCAATGAGGAGATCTACATGAAGGCCTACACCATCATCGAAAAGTACTTCTCCGATGATGAAGGCGAGGGCGAGGCCAACGAGATGGCTCCCCAGCAAGGCCAGGACGGCCAGTTCGGTTTCGGCGCTCAGCAGCAGCAACAAAACTTCAACTTCGCCAACGGCGGAGAGAGCATGGACATGTAGAGTGAAATGCCTCTTCGCTAAGTCAGCTGCAGCAGCAAAGTGTGCTGGAGTAAATGAAAGAAAAAAAAGCATGATCACCAGAAGCATTTTATATCTTCAGAGACATGCAAAGGTAAGTACGCAGCATCGTGGAGCGAGACGTATACTCTACGTCTCCGGGACTACGAGCGATACGAGCTCCCGAAGGCACCGCCGCTGCCCCATCCCATCACTCATCACCACCATCACGATCCACAACACGAGCACAAGCAGCATCGATCCCGCGCCGCATCTGCATCTGCACCAGCGATCCCTGCCCGGCTCGTCAGCCACGCTTCGTCGAAGTATACATTCGGCACAGCATTCCGAGCAATTCCCAATCTGCCACACACATCCCACCCGATACCCAACACTGGATCTTACCCCCTTCTTTACCGACACAACACGACACACCCTACATCATATTCCGTACTGTTAAATTTCCTCTTGGTTTTCCACCACCCCCCTGGCACTACGGAGACTGCGAGTGGAGCCGTCTTCCGCTTTCGCAAGCAGGGCAATAATGGCCGCAGTGGCAGTAATGGCTGCGATTGATTGGAAGAGCGACGAAGCGATGATTTGAATGTGATGGATGAAATCGAGATTGCCATCAATCAATTGGAACGCATGCATAAATGGGAGGTTTGATGTTCAGGGATATACCCTCGTCAAGCCTGGTAGGTCACTTGCAAGGTTTTTGCCTTTTCATGGAATGGATTTGATAGATTTTCGTACCTGCTTCACCCTTTCTCAACGATGAGTGTGTACTTACGTGTCAGTGTTATGTGTATATACATATGTGACGAACAGAGCTGCAGAGGTTCCAAGGGTTCCTTTTGTTGTTGTGAACTTTCTTTGCGGCTTATCGATAAAGAGGAAAGTTTAAGCACTAGCAATGTCGTCGAGGGAAACCTTGAAAGCTCGTGTGAGCAGGCACTCGGCCGGCCCTTGTTCTTATTCTCACCACACCTCACTTCCAGCATACCTAGATACATACACCTCACTCATCCGTCACAACCGCTACAACCAATTGCAATATCGCTTGGAAATATCAGTCACCAACCACAAAACATCACCGCGACCAAAGGCCGCCTCTCGACTACCATGGCGGACTTCATAGGCGCAACAGTGATAGTCACACTGAAGCAACCGTCCAACACAATCGTCGAAGGCCGCGTGCGCAATATTAATGCTGGAGCGAATATCGAGCTGGACGAGGTTTTCTTTCCCATCACTGGCGCGAGATGGGAGAGCTGGACAGTGCCTAGTTCCAACATTGCGGACATAAAAATGCACAATGGGCAGCAGTCGCGTACTCCCAATGAGCAGGCCCGTCCTACCGCTATGCCTGCAATGCCTCCGATGCAACAAGGACCAGGTGGAAAACAGGCGCAAATGCAGCGTATGCCGCCGACACAGGGAATTCCTATGCAACAACATCCACCGCAGCAGTACGGAGGGCAGCAGTACCCACATCAATACCACCCACCACAGCAGCACCCAGCCCAGATGCCAATGCACATGCAAAGGCCCGCCGGGCTGGGTTTCGCGCCTCCTCCGCCTATGCCGATGCACATGCAGAGACCTCCGAGCGCTTCCATGTCACCGGCTCCGACACCTTCATTTGCAAGGCCTGCGAGCACTTCCTCACAACAGCAGCAACATCAACAAGCTGCGCCGATGGAGAAGCCCCCGAGCACCGGTGTTGCACCTGCTCCGCCCATGCAAATGCCCTCCGCAACCCAAGGTCCACCACTTCCGGGCAAGCAGATCCAGCTGCCCTTCGCGACAGCGCAGGTCCTTCCGCCGCCCACGCCGCCAAAGCAGCGCACGAATTTCGTCGATCCCGCCATAATGAGTATCGGGAGGTCTCCCGCTCAGCAGAGGACTATGACGCCAGATGCCGCTACCAGCTCACCTGCGACTCCGGTGAAAAGTGCTTTGGCGAGGGCTGCTGAAGCGACACCCGCTAAGCCCGGTTCGCCATACATCGGAAATCCTACGCAGGATGTCAAGTATGATCTCAAACCAGCAATCAAACGCACCAAAGAGTCGTCTGCAGCAGCGACGGGAAAGTCTCGTTCACAGCCCGCCCCCCCACAACAGCAGGCTCCTGAAATCGTTGCTGTCGAAGTCGTTGTCGAAGACGCCGTAGCGGGCGAAGAAGAGGCCGGTCAGCTTGATACCAGCGGCAAAACTAAGAGAGGACGCAGAGGTATCAGGAACAAGAACAAGGCTGTTGCACAGGCGCAAGAGGTGCCTGCTGTTATGAATGTGGAGGTTTCGCGGAACGGCAATGACATGAATGGCAGTGTGAAGAGGGGCAAGGGCTGGCGCGAAACACCTTTCCTTAAGCCTTCGCCGCACGCGAGTGTTTCGCCGAGTAAGACTGGGGGTAACACTGGAAAAATGACTCGCAGGCAGCGCCAGGAACAGAAGGACGGTCAAAATGGATGGGCGACTGAGGAGGCGACTGACATCCAGGACATGGGCGATTTCGATTTCGAGGCGAGCAACACGCTGTTCGACAAAAAGACCGTGTTTGATGAGCTTCGACAAGGCGACACGACAGCCGATGAGGATCGCTTGGTCGGACACAACAGGCTCGCTCGCCCTGGCACGTACGGAGGTAAGAACTATCATCCGACAGAGAACGTCCTCAGCCCGAAGCTTCCAGCAGAGGAAGCTAGCAGCGATGCGGACACAGAGATGAACTTCCATACTGGCCGTTCGACCTCAAGACACTCTGCTTCTAAACGCCGGCCAAGCAGACAGAACAGTACCATCGTTGACAGCAGACATCCTCTTGCATCATCCATGTCCTCGGATCGTGGGTTATCGAGGTCTACAGTTTCCCTTGTTAGCAGAAACGGGAAGCCTTTGCAATCCCCAAGGCCAGACCGCTTACAATCGCCTCACTCGGGTTTATCTTCAAGACCGGCTGCCTCCCCACGCCCATCCCTGGGACCGCACTTTGCGATCAAAAGTTCGGGCGCGCCGTGTCCCGTTCTCCTTCCGGCCGCACTTGAGACGCTCGAGGCAGAGACTACTGCCCGCTTCGGCTTGGCACAAGAGGCCATTACCGAAAATGCCGCGCGTGTTACCGCTCTTCTGGCAAAAGTTATGATCGATCCAATCGAGCACACAGGCCGTCGCGACTCCCGCACCCAGGCAACTCGCAACCACCTCATAGCCAGCAGTCCTCCGGTCGTTGTCGTGCTAGCCGGTAACCACATAGCCGGTGCCCGTGCCGTAGCAGCAGCCCGCCACCTTGCACCTCGTCACGCGCAGATAATCCTGGCAGAAGCCCAGTACGAATCGTCTGCGACTCAGGAGGAGCAAGTCGTGAAGCAGACGCTGATGCTCAAACGCATGGCCCGCGCAGGAATGGAAGTCAAGCGCGGCCCCTGGCGCAAGGCCTGGAACTACATCAAGAACCTCCCCGCCCCGCCCGCCATCATCATCGACGCTTTGCTCGCGGGTGCCACTTACGACTCGCTCCTCACTTCTAACGCCGCCCACAGCGAAGCCGCGCAGCGCGAAACCCGCGAAATGATCGACTGGGCGAACAGATCTCGCGCACCCGTGCTGTCCATCGCCTGTCCCAGCGGCGTCAGCGGTGAAGACGGCTCATCGACAATCCTGGAGGGCGAGCCGCTGGCCGTGCGGCCCGATCGCGTCCTGACCTTGGGCGCTCCTATGATAGGCTTGTTGGAGGCCATGAAGAACGGCGAGAGCTGGGATGTCGATGTCGCTGATATTGGCGTCAATATTGCTCTGAAGAGAGAGGACGCCGTTGCTTTTGGCAACGAGTGGGTGGACGGCTTGAGATTTTTCGACGAGTAGAATTCCCAGCGGCGGTCGCGTTGTGGTGGTTGTAGTGCTGCTGTGTCCCAGCCTCGCGGTGCTGATAGGGCTCGGGAATTTCGGGTGGTCTTGGATCCCGAAACTTTCCAGCGGGTTGTTCATCTTCAGAACAGCTCTCGTTTGCCTCCAGGAGTAAACCCAGGAGGCTTGTGCCAACCGCAATTTCAGATCCCCAAGACTTCCATCGCAGCTAGATCGTCCAAGAAAACGAAGAAGAGCCCAGCGGGAGACCCTGCTGCTGTTGACAGTGGTGTCGCCGATCACACGAGCATAAGTTACTAGAGGTCACTAAGTCACTAAGGTACCAGGGAAAAGACAAGACAGGGAGGACGGGAAAGCTAGGGTTGGCTGGGAGCTTACCAAGCACAAGCCGATGTCTGATTACGCGAAGGACTGGAAAGATTGAATTAATTGGAAGGGGACCAACTACGCGAAAGGCGAAGTCTGTGTGAGGTGTGGTTGACGAGGTCGTCATCCTGTCATGGTGTAAGATGTATGTATGTATTACGAATTGTACTTGTAGACAACACTTTTTCGCCGAAGACGGGTTTTGGGTGGGTTTCAATCAACCAATTGCACTGGAGTAGATTGTTCTTTGGAATGACAGATTGGTCTGAAAGACACCTAATGGGATCGATCATCCTATTAACCCCAAACTAGATGCCAGTAACGCCAAACACCACGTGCCGTTATTGCTTCTCCCAATCGGCAATATCACAGGCGATGCTGCTTTGACGCCGGTGCTTGCCGTGTTCACTGCTTTCATAAAAAAATGTATTGGACTTCAATCTGGCAAGGATGGATGATCCTTCACTCAACCAAACAGACAGTCACCCAGTCGACCATTCGTCCATTGAGCCAGTCGCTCATTCGCTCGTTCGCCAATCAGCAAGCCAATCAGCTGATAGTAACGCCAAACATCATGTACTGCCTCTCCCAGTCCGCAATCTCTTCCGGCCGCCCACCCTCTCGCAAGACACCGTATTCTTGCAAGCAACAGTTGAACGGCAGATTTGAAGGCTGCTGCTGTTGTTGCTCCTCGTCTAGCTTTGCGCGCTTCGACATTATGTGGCCATCATCATCATGATCATCTCTCTTGTCTTCGTCCCGTTTCCGCTCTTCCAGATCGCCCCAAAGAATGTATAACTTCTCGCGCAACTGGTTGAGCAGAGCCGTGTCTTCGCGCAGATCTGCAGGGTCCTCGACCGCGTTGCCTAGCAGGTGCTGAGCTTCCATGTGGCTGACGTTGAGCCATATTCTGTTCGGCGGTGGCGCGTTTTTGTCGGCTGCGGTGTGAGTGGAGACCTCTTCGACTTGCAATGCGAAAGACCATTCCCAGCGCGGCGACCACTCTTGCCAACTCATGTCCATGGAGTACTCGGAGTTGTTGTCGTCATCGATCGAGATTTGCACAGCAAAGTCTGCAAGGTCTGGCGGGTAGAAGTCGACGACGCGGGCTTTGATGTGATGGCGGGCGTTGATGAAGGGCAGAAGGTAGGTTTTACCACTGGGCGAAGTGTTGGTGTGGCGGGTATTGAGTATGTCAAGGATGTGGGAAATTGTCGTGAGGGGTTGGTCTTTGTAGGTGCAGCGGACATAATCGTTGGATGTGATTTTCCTGACGGCCTGTTAGTCTCGAGTCCTTAGGATTGCCGTGTTGTGACCTTTGTTTCGTGATCAAAGACTTACTTTTCAGCAACGGCGGCTTCCTTCTCGGCCTTTTGCCGTGCTTCTTCCTTTTCCCTTTTAAGTCTCTGCTTCTTTTTCTGCTTCTTAGACAGACCAGCTTCAACTTGCTTCTCCACTGCTTCCGTTTTCGCGCGCCGAAATGCCCAGTACTCTTCTTTGCGCACGCACAGCTCCTGGATTGCTTTATGGCCAGGACGCAATTTCCGGACCTGGACCTTGCTTGGGTTGTTCTTGTCTGGCCACATATCTCCTTCCAGCCTAGCAGTGTCGGGCATGACTTTGATTTTGACATTCTCCAGTGTGATCATATCGCCTTCTGTAATGTTCTGGTTCGCGAAGGAAGCGTGAGGCTCAGTGAGGTTGACTTTCAACACTAGGAAGCCGTAGGGTCCGGGCCACTGCCTCTTTGGGGGGCCAATGTAACCAAAATTGTCGCCATCGTGCACCAAGTCCGACGGTTTCTCTTCAGGAGGGGCGTAGTAGAACATGTTCTTGTTTTCCGTGTAGTCAGTCACGTATAGCTCACAGTTGCCGTAGTTGTTAGTGAATTTTTTGACCACTTCGACATAGACATCGCTGAAGACACGATGCTCGAGATTTTTGACCAGCTTAAACTTGCGAGAAACTCCACCAGCAGGTCCTGTGGGAGCTGCTAAATTGCCAGGGCGAGTTGGGGCAGCTCTATCAGGCAAAGCAGCTGCATTGGGCGCAGCAAGCGTATGTGCAGGCATTGGGTTGAACGGTTGGACTGGAATTTCCATCTCACTCTTCAAGGTAATGATGTAGTCTTGCTCCGCTGGAGTCAGCGGCATGTGATCGATGTTCCCGTGACATGGAAGCTTGCTATTGCCGGACACGTATCCTAGCTTGAGCGCAGGTGCAGGCACATTTGACCCAGAAAACACCAGAAATCCGGTGCTGTTGCTGGAAAGAAGGAGAACCTCATTAGCAAATGTTCGGACGCCAACGCCGCGTAACAAGACTATGTCTCCCTTGGCTTTGACACGAGGCAGTTTGTCCTCAGTGGCACCGAAGAAGCGAACTTTGAGCCCTTCGCCAGAGTACAATGTATTGCGCAGACGTGGATCCTGTAGCTTGAAGTTCATGGCAAGATCGCTTCCTCTAGTCCACGTGGGTGGCATGCAATCGACAACGACGCCGATGACGGACAGGTTCGAGTACACGGGAGAACTTTGTGCAGTTGCCAGGTCCACATAGTCTGGCGGCGGCGCGTTTGACGGCATACCGATCTGATCGCCGAGGCGATCTTGAATGTGTCGCGGCGATTGTGAGTGAGGTTGATGTTGACGCGTGTGGTTGAAGTGCACGCGCGACGGCTTGGCGCATCTGAGTTCACCTCAAGGCTGTGACATCAGCGCGCCAGGCTTCTTGCCTGCCTGTGCCGCCAACTCACAGAACTCCTTCTCCGATTCCGATCCCGAAAACACAGTACACGACTCGCAACTTATTCGACAACACCTCTATCACGCCTGCGACTTGCTGATGGTTGGACGATGATGTTGAGGCAGCTGTCCTCGCGCGTGGCAAGCTCTGCCAGACAGGCCCCATCCGCGCTGCTACGCCGCCAACCGCAACATGTAGCGATAACCACACCCGTCGCCCAAGTCGCTACTCGGAGACCTCTCTCATTCTCTGCGCTCTCGCGTGCCAGCAGCCGCTTGGCACTGAACCCACGATGGCAGCAACGCAGAGCCTGGCCGATGGGCTCCAGCGCGATTCACAACCTACCCGCTGTCCGACATGCATCCTTTGCCCGAGCGATCCCTAAACTGGCCATGAAGCTGGCGCGTATTCCGGCTATGTTCGCTACAGCTATGATTGGAGGAGTGGCATACTTGCAGTATCAGGCAGTGCAGGCTGGAACGTACGCGATCGACATTTTTGGCAAGGCGAAAGACAGTGCCACTTCTACGGCGTCCGGTCTATGGAACGGCGCTGAAGGCATCTTTGCGCAAGTTGGACGTGGATGGGATAAGACCAAGGAAGAAGCTGGGAGTGTCGAGATGCCTCAGTGGATGAAGGATATCTACGAAGGTCGGGGAGGCAACAAGGAGGGAGGCAGTGGAGGTGGCGGCCCTGAGCCTCAGCAAAGCTCTGTTGGTGCGGCTGGTGCTGGCGCTGCCACTGCCACGGCTTTTGCTCTGGACTCTGACGGCGAGGATGACAACCGTCCTTTCGAAGTTGCAGCAAGAGACGACCAGATGATGATGCTTACACGCAAGATGATCGAGATCCGCTCGTTGCTGCAAACTGTCGACCAAGGGGAGTCGCTTACGCTGCCATCTATTGTGGTTGTAGGCTCGCAGTCGTCCGGCAAAAGCTCTGTCCTCGAAGCCATTGTCGGTCATGAGTTCCTCCCTAAAGGATCGAACATGGTCACCCGCAGGCCGATCGAACTCACTCTTGTCAACACGCCCAAAGCACATGCCGAATATGGCGAGTTCCCGGCACTTGGACTCGGCAAGATTACAGACTTCACCCAAATCCAGAAGACTTTGACCGATCTGAACCTCGCAGTTCCCGAAAAGGACTGCGTGTCTGACGACCCTATCCAGCTTCGCATTCATTCGCCTAATGTGCCCGATCTCAGCTTGATTGATCTGCCGGGTTACATTCAGGTCGAAGCGTTCGATCAGCCTACTGAGTTGAAGAACAAGATCCAAGCACTCTGCGACAAGTACATTCAGCCGCCTAATGTCATCCTGGCAATCTCCGCTGCCGATGTCGATCTTGCCAACTCCACTGCACTGCGAGCGTCACGACGTGCCGATCCACGAGGTGAACGTACCATCGGAGTGGTGACCAAGATGGACTTGGTCGACCCTGTGCGTGGCGCTCAGATTCTGAACGACAAGAACTACCCTCTTCGACTCGGCTATGTCGGTGTCGTATGCAAGGTTCCACAAGAAACGAGGTCTCTTTTCTCACGAGGATCTGCCAACATTCTCAACGCAATCACTCGCAACGAATCCTCTTACTTCGGCGCCCATCCCGAGGTATTTGGTGAGACCTCGAACGTTACTATTGGCACTCCCAATCTACGCAAGAAGCTCATGCACGTCCTTGAATCGACCATGTCGTCTTCGCTGGCCACCACCAGCGAAGCCATCCAACATGAACTTGCGGAAGCTACATACGAGTTCAAAGTGCAATACAACGAGCGTTCGCTCAGCGCTGAGTCTTATCTCGCCGAATCTCTGGACGCATTCAAGCATTCGTTCAAAGGGTTCTCCGATCAATTCGGCAGGAAGGAGGTGCGAGAGATCGTCAAACACGAGCTTGACCAGCAAGTTTTGAACCTTCTGGCACAACGGTACTGGAACAGGCCAGTGGAGACATTGCAACCGCTTGACAAGCTCTCGGAGAGTGTACAGGACCCTCTCGAATCATTGCCCAAAGCTGACCCTGAAAATCCGCTTTGGCATCTCAAGCTCGACGCGTCCACTGCCTCTCTGACCAAACTTGGTATTGGACGTCTTGCGACCTCGATCACTGCTCAGTCACTGCAGTCTTCCATCCAATCTCTAATTCACAACAGCACCTTCGCGAACCACCCATTTGCCATAGAGGCCATCACCCAGGCATCTGAGAACATCTTGCGCGACCTGAGCTTTGACACTTCAGATGAGCTTGAGATCTGTGTCAAGCCGTACAAGTATCGTATTGAGCTCGACGACAACGAATGGAAGCGCGGTCGCGAGAACATCACTACAGTCCTCAAAGGCGAGCTGGCTGATTGTGAGGCCGCCACCAGGGCCGTCGAAGATCAGATCGGTGGCCGACGGAAGACGAAAGATGTCGTCAGCTTCATCGACCGCGTCCGCAAGGGCGATGTCGTGCTTGAGGGCGACGGCATCGGCGGTGCAGGAGGTTTCAGTGCGGCCCTCCTTGCGAAAGGAAAGGAAGCGCTCTTCCTGCGCGACCGCTCAGACATCATCCGCATGCGCCTCGCAGCCGTCAAATCGCGGCAGTGTTCCGACAAAAAGAACAAATACTATTGCCCGGAGATCTTCCTCGATGCCGTTGCCGACAAACTCACCTCTACCGCAGACCTGTTCCTGGACGCCGAGCTGCTGAGCAAATTCTACTACCAATTCCCCCGCGTCCTCGAACAGCACTTCCGCCACCTCGACGATGCTACCATCGATCGCTTCGCCCGCGAAGACCCCAAGATCAAAAGACATCTCGACGTCGTGCGGAGGAAGGAGCTGTTGGAGCACGTGCTGAAGGAGATGGATAGCTTGAGGCAATTGGAAGCTCGCGAGAAGAGAAACTCGACGAGAGGGACGCAAACGGAGGATGATAGGAGGAGACCGAGGAAGGGGTGGGGTTTGTTTTGAAGTAGCTGTGTAATATTGATTGGATGGCGTTTGTCTTGTTCACGGGAGGATACCAAGCGTGTTTTGTATTCATCGTTTTTAGACTCTGTAATTCTCGGATCTCACTCTGGTCTTGTATAGCCTCGCATTTCATGGTTCCATGGTTTTTAGGTTTTGATGTGTGCTGACTAGACGATTGCTCGACGTCGACAATTCGGTCCATGTGTAACGTCAACCACTCCACTGTAGCATCGACGAATTACGTTTCCCTTGCAAGAGAAGAAAGAGCCTGGCCAGCCCTGACTACTAGATAGGTTCGTTCCTAATCTTTGTCATCACTCCATCCTCGGCTGATTTTCGCAAAGTTCATATCCGCCCCGCCCTCTAGATCTATCCACCGCAAAACATATATGAAGACAACTTCTTCCTTCCTCCATCAAATTCACACAAGAAAAAGGAAAGGGGAAAAAGACCGTACTGCCAACCTCCAAACCATGGCACCACCACCAGCACCACCCCAGGAATCCGGTCCCTTGAACCTCCTCCGGCCTCTTCTCCTCCTCTCCTACTCGGCCTGGTACATCCCACACACCCTCTTTAACCTGCTCGCCACCGCCAACCTCCAACCCTTGACCAACTTCTCCTCCTTCAAGGACCACTGGTTCGCCCGCTTCTGGACCTGGTTCGGCCCGCGCTCTCGAGAAGCCGCCGCCGCAAAAGTCACGCCTCTAATCCAAAACAACGCCCGCGGCGTCCTCCTCGACATCGGCCCCGGAAGCGGGCAATGGCTCTTCCTGTTCGCCCGCGCCTTGAACCCGAACATCACCAAAATCTACGGCGTCGAGCCGAATGCGGGTTTGCACGCTGAGTTGAGGGCGAATGCTGAGCGGGCGGGGTTGGGGGAAATTTACGAGGTCATTGGGTGTGGGGCGGAGGAGTTGGGGAGTAAAGGGGGGGTGAAGCCTGGGAGCGTGGATACGATTGTCACGGTGCAGTGTCTTTGCAGCATCCCCGGGCCGGAGAGGGTGATTCGCGATTTGTACCCGCTGTTGAAGCCGGGGGGAAAGTGGCTTGTTTATGAGCATGTGAGGACGAAGTACGGAGGGGAGTTTGTTGGGGGGTGGCAGCGTGAGTTTTCTTGTTTTGCTTTGGTTCCACTTGATCGATGGGCGATAGCACATTTTGCTGACTCTTCTTGTTTCAGGCGCGATCAACGTTGTTTGGCCGCATTTCTTCAACGGGTGCGATATTTGCAGGCCTACCGATGAGTGGTTGCTGCAGGCTGGGAAATGGGACAAGGTCGAGTTGAGAGCTGGGGCTGGCGAGGGCAAGTATGATACTGTGCCGCATGTTATTGGCACCCTTACGAAGGCAGGGTAGGTGTGCATCGTGGGAGTATTAATGAAAGGCCGGACTGTCGATTGTTATTTCAGGCCATATCAAGGTAAGATGAGCGAAGGCAGACATGGAGCTCGGGAAAGTATTGATGTTAACGATCATTCTAGCTCAGATAGCGTACATGTACGTATTGCAACTGTTATCGACTCTCCCAGGTGTTGATTAGTCAACAGGAAGTGTCAGCATGCTCCTGCGGCTTTGTCATCAAAACGCCGAGGGTGCGAGAAGGATTCTTGGACTCAGTGTTCTTGTTACCTACTACCAAAGCCAATGACCAAGAGCTCTGTTCATAGTCTCGGTCAGTACAGGTGGCTTACTAACCGGCAAGTAGCAACACCAACAAGGTTGGTATATAATGGCGTTGTCTACCACTCCAAACTCCATTGCTTCACTCCATTACAACCACAACGCAACACACCATCGGATACTGTACTCACAGGTGAACATTCACATTTCAAAATCCCTCATAGCAACAAATCAAACCCACGAATATCAAAATGCCTTCATACCTCGTCACCGGCGCCTCGCGCGGACTCGGGTACGCATTCATGCAGCACCTCGCAGCAATCCCAGGCATCACCGTCATCGGCCTAGCACGTTATAAAGCATCCACGCTCCAACGTCTAGCTCAAGACAACATAACGAACGTCTCGATCGTCCAAGGCGACATCACCGACCGCCCAAGCCTGCAAGCGGCTTTCACCGAAATCTCAACCATCACCAACGGCTCGCTAGACTACCTCATCAACAACGCCGCATTGGTGAGCAATCGCACTGCTTTCAAGTCTCTCCCCGAAGATGACGACCTCGAAGCCCTGGAACACGACTTCATGGACTCCTTCCGAGCGAACGTCGTGGGCGTTGCTAACACAATCAACATCTTCCTCCCGCTCATCCGCGCCGGCACCGAGAAGAAAATAGTCGTCATCTCCACCGGCATGGCCGATCTGGACTTCGTCAACAAGTTCAACATCCCCATCGCATCGCCTTACTCTGTCTCTAAAGCTGCGACGAACGCTCTTGTTGCAAAGTACAACGCTGCTCTAGGCAAGAGCGAGGGAATCTTGGTCCTGGCGCTGAGTCCTGGGCTGGTCGACACTTCGGAGGGTAAAGCGATGAGTGAGGAAGAGATCCAGGGTGGGCAGGCCATGGGTGCCATGTTCAAGGATTATGCGCCTCATTTCACGGGGCCGATCAGCCCGGGTGAGAGCGTGGATATGTGTTTGAAGGTCATTGAGGGTGCGAGGGTGGAGACGCATGGTGGTGAGTTTGTCAGTCATTTTGGAAATAAGCAGTGGCTTTGATGGTCTGGATTTGTTTGTTGTTGGTACGCGGCCTGGAGATACTGTAGTGAGCGAGAGTGGTGGCTTACAGGTCGTATGTTGGCAAATCGAGATGCAGTGGATTAGCAGAAAGTTGGACATGGTAATGATTGTAATGGTAATTGACTCCAATGGAAGTGAACATATTCATTAGATATCGCTCTTCGATGATACCTCTACGTACAGCAGCCATTCATCCGGTCATACGGCGGCGGTTTATTCGGAGCAAATGGCCGAACCAACTTGATTGGTTGCATCTGGCCACACCTGTTTCCTCTTACCGACCCAGGGACATCATGATTGAAATCTGGTGTGCATTTATTATTGAGCATCAGCATAACGGAGACATCTAAGACATCATCGTAACATCAAAGCGCCAGTAATTCGTGCTCCAGGCACTATCCGGACCATATCGCCTCAGCATAACAAAACTAAAAATGGAGGCCCTTCAACCATCCTACATGCTCCTCCCCAGCTTCTCCTTCCTTCCCAATCGCGAAATCCAGCTAGGAACCGTCTTAACATCCGCCGCCGCCGGTCAAGGCTCCTCGAAAATCCCAGACCCAAAACGCCCCCTAAACAAAACCACAAGACCAAAGATAAACGACGCCGACGTCACGACTCAAGAGTACAAACCCTGGAGCTGGGACAGCAGTAAATCCAGAACAGCCAAAGGCGGCCTCCACGCGGGCATCTCCCTCCTCACAGGCATCGGCGCGAGCGTCTCGAAAGAAGGCGCCAAAGGCTACAATCTCGCCATAGAGTGCGAAAGAGTCCAAACCTCCACATTCCGGCCTGACAGGAAGTATCTAGCCCAAACAGTCCAAGACAGCGACATCAAACGCATTGGCGAGAAGAAACTCCTCGGCGCACGCCCGCTGTACATGATCGTAGGCCTAATGGTCGCGCACGGCGCGAACGTCACGATATCGCATAATCGAAATTATGGCTTCTCGGGGGATTTGAGCGTTGATGGGACCTCTTCTGGGATCCCGCTTAGTCTTGGGCCAGAGGGAGAGTTTAGCCGTGGTAGCAGTAGCAAGTTGCAAGGGGTGCCGATCGAGCCTTTTATCCTTGCTTATGAGGTTGTGAGGTTGAGGATGAAGAGGGGTGGGAGGGTAGAGGAGAGGGATGAGAAGGGGTGGGCGCTGTTTAGGAGTAATGTGCCGGTCGAGCTTGACTTGTTGGATGATGATGCGGTTGTTGCTGGGTTTGAGGAGGAGTGGGAGGTGGATGCTGTGACGGTGGAGGATGTTTTTGGGGATGATTGAAGTGTTGGTGTTTTGACATTGGAAACTGTAAACTTTCCTGGTTTCCGAAGGTGGGTGAGAAACCACATGCTCGTGGTGGGGAGAAGATGCATATCTGTGAGCGGCGACGAAGAACACGCAAAAGGCTCTTTGGGCAAGATCGTTGTGGATAAATTGGACATTTTTCGCCACCACCCTGCTCATTCCATCCTACAATCATACAGATGTCATCAACACACTCCATCTAAACACGCACAGCAGCATTTCCAGCCGAGTAAACCACAGTAGCCAACTTAGTAGTCAACCCCAAGAGCACCACACTGCTAGCCGAAAACAGCCCAAACCTAACCATAATCGTGTTTGTCAAACCCTGCACGAGCGAGTGCGCCACGCGAATTCCCACATAACCCCAAGCAGCCGCCACAGTCGTCTCGTCTGCAACTCCGAGGTAGGTGAGGGCGAGGATGGTGCTGATGAAGTAGGTGGGCTGCTCGTGCAGGTGGTTGAAGTTCTGGGCGGGCCACTGGACGTGTGGCGGGAGCATTTGCTCCATGCGGGATTGGGTGAGGGACGAGTCCATGTTCACTTTGTGCTCGGAGATGGCGGGCAGGCGTTTGGCGTACATCCAGCCTTCCATGACGAAGGTCCAGAGGTTGAGGGTTACCTAGGTGGTGATGATGTGTCAGTGGGTGAACTTTTGAGTGTTTTACGTTGGCGAAAAGCTCTTGTTCTGTTCAAGTGGGTGACAAGCAGGCGATGGGATACGTACTGTGAAGCTGTCAGTACGGTTGTAATCATCATTGTCTCATGTTCGCGATATACATACCCAGAGGAGCAAGCAGGGGCGCGGCAACGCCGACGGGCGAGTTGTTGAGGAAAGACATGTCTTCTGCTTCTGTTTATTCCTTGTCGTGATCACGGGCCTCAATGGCTGTATAGTCGACAGTGTTGTCGCGAAGGTGAATTCGAGGCACAGAGGAGAGTCAGAGTCCAACACAGAAGAAAGACAGACGTGGTTCGCGCGTCAAGTCTTAGATACCTTAATGTATGTAGGAATAAGCAAGGGTGAACGGGACGCATTGCGGTCCCAAAGGCTCTAAGCGCCCCTCACCTCATACAGCGTATGTTTATCAAATCGCGAGCTAAACCAATAGATTGGATGGTTGGCACAAGCGAGTAAAAAAGCCGAGGCTGTTTGTAGCATGTCGTCAGACGCCATTTGATGTCGATCGGTCGATGGATGGATCAAGGCCTGCCTGCATTCCAAATTCAGCCTCAGCTCCTAGTGGTACAGTATCTACTTAGATACTGCGACAGTTCATATTCGGTGGATTCCAATCATTTAAGTGCGTTTAAACAAGTGGATTTTTTTCAATTTTTCCAATTTTTCCAATTTGTCAAGTCAATTCCATCTCAACACTCAGTGGACGACGACTGCCTCCATAAAACTGCGATATCAGACGGTATTTGACAACATAGAATCCTTAGCGTGTGGGCCAGCCGCTAGCGCTCTGGAATCCTGCAAGCTTCTGATTGGTCCCGTCTTCATGAGTAAGCTGTACCCTAACCCTAACCCTACGCAAGAACAACTTGAACTTCCGTGTAGCAATGCACAAAAATTGTTGTCGATGTGGTATGGTACATGTACTCACATACATGTTTGCTATCGACAGTATAAGTAGTAAGATATCTCAGACCTAGAAATGGTCTCGCTCCACAGCTTGGAAAATCTCAAATTGACAGCACACCACACGTAAACTTTCAACTATGATTTTTCCACCTCGAACCCAACAATCCCATCGACAACCTACATGTACACTCTTTCGAGATAAACAAACCACGATTGAGGATCTGACGACCATGACAACAAACGTGCAGGACCAAGACCGTTCAAGTGATCGGAAGGTAAATAGATACAACCAAGCCTCAATCCACCTAACACTGGATTCTAGATCCAAATTGAAATCCCAACCAAACTCCGTTTCTTTTCACCGGTGACAAAAGACGCGACCAGATATCAAAGAGAATAACGATAGAAGAGAGAAGATAGAGGAGAAATAACCCGGCCTTTTTCGAACTCCCTCGAACTCCCCATTTCCCATGCCCAAGATAAGATCCCATCCCGTTCGTTGGTAGTTTCCCCCATGTGTATCCTCCCTGTACATGCCACGCAATGCCGATGTTTGAAAAAGAGAGAGAAAAACCCCAAACCACCCCTCACCCAACCCAATGATAACGATGACGACGACAGCGACAACGGCAATCAAAGACCACCACCATCCACCGGCGGGGGCCTCACCCTCAACCCACACCCCTCACAAACAAGCCTAAACCCCTCAGCACCTCTCATAGCAGCAAACCCCGTCCCGCCACACCTCCTACAAACCATGCGTTTCTCAGGCCCTTCCTCCTCAGCATCATCAAACTCATCCTCCTCGCCGTCAAGATCCGATTCTTCAACCCCGCTGTTCTCAGCCGTCAACCGACTAACAGCACTGCTCGCCCGACTGGCCCGCGAAGGCCGGCGCTGCAGGAACCGCGCATTGCGCTCGTCGGCTTCGGCTTGAGCTTTCAGGGCGCGCTGGCGCTCGAGCGGCTCGCGTAAGCGCGCTGTGTCCCAGAAGAAGTCGGAGCGGCCGGCGGCGTTGACGACCATCCCGTCGCCTTCGGCGCGGCGGCGGGCGATTTCTTCATCGGGGGACTCGGTGGGGCTGTTGTTGTTGGAGTTGTTGCTGTGATCGTACGTGCCTTCGTTCTTATGTTTATGTTGGTTCAGCGTGTGTCTGACGGTGTCTTGCGAGTCGACGACTTCGAGGGAGGTGGGCGCTGTGGAGGTTGGGCTGGTGTCTTCTTCGCCACTCTTGGGGGAGCGAAGGTTGGAAAGGCTGCTTGCGTCGGGCGACTTCTGCGGCGGCGAGACGCTGCGGCTTGTTGCTTTACTTTGATGTGAAGCGTCGCTGCCGTTGGTGATGTTGGATGTGCTGGCGATTCCTTGCCGCCATGATAAGATGCGGTCGGAGGGAGCGTGCTGCGAGGCCGCTGAAGTCCTGCCATCGCGTAAGCTGGGCTGGCTGGCTTTAGTGGCGATCGAAACGCCTGCAATCGAGTTCGCGCGACTAGATGTTCCGCCGCCTCGTTTGGCAAAGACTGAGCCTCTATCCCAATCGTCGCCTTTCCTTTTGTTCCATGCGCAGTCTTGACGGAAGATCTTGATCGTGCCGGTGAAATCGGCTGTGACAATGATATTGCCGCTCTTGTGCATGGATCTTGCTGAATGGACGAAAGATTCTCGAGGTCGATCTAGACTGCCTCGCATGTCCAGAGATGTGCGCATGTAGCTTCCATTCTCCGTTGCGGGTCGTGAGGATGCTTGGCTTTCTGTTCGCTCTCTCTGACTGAGAAGCGTAACGGGCGGCGGGTTACACAAATCATAGACTGGATCCTCGCTTCTACCGAGCAAATGTCGTGTCTTCGCGGGCGCGAAACAAGCCACTGTGGTGGGTGAATCGTGTGCTTCGAATATCTCCACCGGTTGCTTGTCTCGAGCATCATCCTGAACCCCATTAAGCGACCAGATGAATGCCTTACGATCTTCACTCCCGCAGACGACATACCGACCATCATCACTCAGCGTTGCCCGAATCTGAGAAGCGTTGTTCTGCATTCCTCTAAACTTGAGCTCAAGACTCTTGTCTCGGAAGTTGTACAGTCGTACTCGCGAGTCGTTGCTGGTGATCAATAGCTTCAAATCGCCGCTCGATCCATGGTAAGCTTGGATAGCGGTGATCTTGCTTCCACGCGCATTAGGTCCCTTGGCAGAACGAACGTGGAGTTGTGTCTGGTACTTCAAGCTCTCGGTCTCGTAAAACAGACACTGTCCATCCAGACAACCCGCCATAGCGTATCTGCCGTCAGGCGTGAAAGCCACGGCCGTGATCATTTCGGGAGCCTGCACAGTGAATGCAACGCTTTTGGCAGGGATGTCCCATAGTCGCAACTTCGAATCCAGCGATCCAGCCAAGAAGAATCGATCGTCTTTTGGATGGAACGCTATCGAGGGCACAAAATCATTGTGTTTGAATGTGCAGAGGCATTCTTTCCTGGAAACGTGCCATAGTCGGACAGTCTTATCCATCGAAGATGAGAGTAGGAAGTTGTTTTTGCTCCAGCTGAGGTCCAGGATGGTAGATCCGTGTCCTTCCCATTCGCGGACGGGCTGCGTCAAGAATACTGGCGCGCTCAAGCGTTCGCCTTGGTTAACTCCGTTTCGACTCCCATCACCATAGGGGGATGTCTCTGTTTTCCGACGATCTTCCGGGTTGGACAACACTTGCCAGACGCGCAATACCATATCGGCACCCGCCGCAGCGAGATACCGCCCATCCTTGCTGAACTCCATCGCCCAGACGGCTTCCTGATCCGTGGATGCCGAACTCTTCCGTCGTAGCTTGTTGCTTTCCGTCCTCACAAGCTTGCGTCGCTTGCCGCAATAAAGCTCTTGCGCAAGGAACACCCGATCGAAATCGCGTCGCGCCTTGAACTTCGAGCGCACCTTGATATATGCTGGCGGTGGTGGATGTCGTGGGTTGTACTCCATGCTGTCCAACGACGGCTGCGCAAACACATGCGCCTCGGTACCTTCCAGTCTCGAATCAACAGCGTCGTCGTCGGCGATGGCATTATCGGGCGACTTCTTCTTGCCTCCCATCAAGCGACCCAGAAAAGTGACGGCCTTGACGCCTTTCTTCAACTCTTTACGCGCCGTATCGTTGGTGTCAGAACGCTGAGGAGGAGCGTGAGCGGACATGGCGGCATGCTGGTTCTTCGCATCCTCTTGAAGGGATGCGCCGGCCGAGCTAGTCGGTCGCAGAGGATTCGGCAATGTCTGGGAACCCGTGGTACGTTGTAGGATTTGCTAATGATCACGGCTAAGCGTCAGCGTGATGTGCTTGTGCGAGGGTGTCTTGACGGGTGGTACGTACCTGCGACAAAGGGTCGATCGGGGCACGGAGGTCTTGTCTGAGAGAGGCATGCCGGCCTGGGCTTGGCTCTCTGCTGTGGGAGGAATTGGTGTTTGATGGCGTTTTATGCAGTCGACCCGGCGACGGCCGACTCGACGAGGCAGTGTTTGGTCTGACTGCCCGCATGGTCAGCTCGGCTCGATTGGTGCGCATGCGCATGCGCCAACCCTTGCATTATCGGCTTGGGGAGGGACGTGGCAGCATCCCACGTGGATAAGCCACGAGAAGCAGGTTTGGGGAAGACAAGACAAGCTCAGATAAGGCTTCCTTTCGATCTTCTTCTTTTTCTCTGCCACGGAGATAATCATGCTAATAATGACATACATACCAGCGCCGTCGCCTACACTCGAGGCCGTGCCGGGCCGACCGGATCTTCTTTCAAACTCAAAGCTGGTGAAGGTATCTGGGGACCTCATGGGAGGGCTCATGGGCAGCGACATGTCGGCGTCGATGTTCTGCGGATCGGTGAGGGTGAGGGTGGGCAGCGCCATGGCGAGCGGGCGCGGACGAGGATATGAGTGGCATTTCAGGGCGTGTCGAGTCGATGAGATGTCGCGCAGTGAGATAGTTGCAGGCAGTAGTTAGCACATGCACGACGATGATGGCAGCTGCTGGAAGCGCAGCGGCGAAAGTGGATCTTGCTGTTAGTTAGTTTAGGTCTAGAATGCGGCGCCAGGTTCAGTCGTTCAGCTTTCGCGATCGCGACCGCTGGAGCTGCGAGCGTAAGAAGATATCGTCATTCTATCGACATCAGCTCGCTTTTTTATACCCTTCTGCATGCTTGCCCTGCCGCTTACAGTACATCTACTGCCGACTTTGCCCCAGTCCATGCGTATTCAAATACGGGAATCAATTATCATTGCTCAGCCGTGCCCCGGAGTTGCACGCGATTTGCGTCATGCATGCAGCATGCACGATCGAGGCTTGTTCGTGTTCGGCTACCGCGCCGTTGGTCCTCGGGACCGGTACCTATGAGCGAGCAGTTGGCGGTGCGTCACAGTCAGGACTTGATCATGCATGCACTATCACTGCGTGTCGTATCGCTTGAGACAGCATGCACACGATCGTTGTTCAAGATGCCTGGAGTCGAATTCTGTAACTGCTATACTAACTATCTGCCACTCGTGCCCTACCCAACGCCGTTCTTGTAATGCATCATCTATAGTCGAGACGCGAAGGTATCATAAAACCCTCAAACCATAAACGCCATGTCGTATCCATCCAACCACCCATTAGCCATACATAAAGTGTCAAATCATCTAGAAGTCCTCCTCGAAAGAGAAGTCTCCGTTCATCACAGGTGCGGGTGCAGCTGTGCCGTCGGCCGAGACTTGGTTCTTCTTGAGCGACTCCATGACACCGGCCTTCTGGTAGTCACCAACACGCTTCTCGAAGAAGTTGGTCTTGCCACCGAGAGAGATGTTCTCCATGAAGTCGAAGGGGTTGGTGGAGTTGTAGAACTTGCTGTTGCCGAGGGCGAGGAGCAGACGGTCGGCGACGAACTCGATGTACTGGCACATGAGGGTGGCGTTCATGCCGAGGAGCGCGCAGGGAAGGGCGTCCGAAAGGAACTCTTGCTCGATCTTGACGGCCTCGGTGATGATGCTCTCGACGAGGGAAGGCGAGGGCTTGTGCTTGAGCTGGGAGAAGAGCAGGCAAGCAAAGTCGGTGTGCATACCCTCGTCACGGGAGATGAGCTCGTTGGAGAAGGTCAGACCGGCCATGAGACCGCGCTTCTTCAACCAGAAGATGGAGGCGAATGAGCCAGAGAAGAAGATACCCTCGACAGCGGCAAAGGCAATGAGACGGCAGGCGAAAGTGGACTTCTCATCGCTGATCCATCGAAGAGCCCAGTCGGCCTTCTTGCGGATGCAGGGGATGTTGTCAATGGCATTGAAGAGGTACTGGCGCTGGCGGACGTCGCTGATGTAGGTGTCGATGAGGAGAGAGTAGGTCTCGGAGTGGATGTTCTCCATCATGATCTGGAAGCCGTAGAAGCAACGAGCCTCAGGGATCTGCACCTCGGAGCTGAAGCGCTCGACAAGGTTCTCGTTGACGATGCCATCAGAGGCAGCGAAGAAGGCAAGGACGTGAGAGATGAAGAAACGCTCGTCGTCGTTGAGGCGCTTGTTCCAGTCGTGAAGGTCCTTGGACAGGTCGATCTCCTCTGCGGTCCAGAAGGAAGCCTCGGCCTTCTTGTACATTTGCCAGATCTATTCTACATGTCAGCGTATGTTGACGCGTCATAGACGTGATTTGGACGCGTTCTTACCTCGTGGTACTTGATGGGGAAGAGGACGAAGCGGTTCGGGTTCTCCTGCAGTATGGGCTCGGACGCCTCCTCTTCTTTGATGGTGGGTGCAACCTCTGGCTCTTTCTCGGGCGCGTCGGTCATGAGAGGAATGCCCTTGATAGGGATGGCAACCTCGTCGGACTCGTAGCGGCTGTCAATGATGTTCTCCTTGTCGGCTTGTGCGTTGAACACAGGCTGCTTGACTGGGGACTCCATCTTGAGGCTCTCAATGGCAGATGCGGCCTGCAGAAGGGAGTTAGCTGTGCTGTTTCGAGATTTTCATTGTAGGCGTTATAGCTAACCGTCTTGGAAGGCGTCGTCTGGAAGCTCATTGTGAATGCTGGCGTAGTATGATGTGATTGTGTGAAAGTACTGCAATGCAATGAGGAGTTACTTGAGGAAAGAGGTTGGGTTTGGTGGGTAGTGAAAGAGGTTTGGGAGAAGACGCGACTGGCAAATTATAGATTCAGAACGCGTCGCGTGCAAGGCAATATCCGCCGCTAGTTGGTGGTGGCCCTAACAACAAGAGGAGTGAGAGACGTCAGACTTCTAGCCACAAGGAGGCAAATCTACTCGTTTCTTTGTCTTGATTCGCCGGGCGTTTCCTCGCTTCGTTTCTCGAGTGGTCCTTGCTGTCATTGGGTTCCCGCTTTCGCCCTTTATCAGATCATTTCTTGTTATCAGATCCGAAATCGACGTGACTTAGCGTGTTCCGTTCGTGAGCTCGCATCTCTGCCTGGTCTGTGATGTCCGCTCACTGGACGACGGTCGTTTAGATTCACTACGCGTGGAACAACAGATCCACCTCCATGCCACTGATGATGTCTTCCGAGACGCCGCAAACCCGCTCGGCTGGAAGACATCACTTCATCAACAGCGTCAAGGATGCTGCACATACAGTGTGCATTTGCAAGCATGGAAAAGACCCATTGGGCACCAAGGATACGTTATGGAAGCGAGTTCGATAAGTTCATATCTAGAAGCCAGAATTATCCAGATCACTAAAACATCAAAGGCAATCAAAGCAAAGTCGTACGTCTCTCCTAAGGTTATGTTGTCTCTGCAATGCCTCTAGAGATAAGGTAAACGTCTATGCCTGCTGGATTCCAGTCCCAGTCACCATATCAAGCTACGGCCTGATACCTCCTCACGATTATGGCAGCGATCACTTCTCTCAGTGACAAGCCTACGGTAGCAGCACGGTACAGTGCACGCACATGTTGACTGCAAATCGTCGTCACGAGCAGACTGATATCAATGCAGTCTTCTCTCGCAGCTGCATTATATCTCAGGCTCAGCAAGGCTGTGAAGCGTTTGATGCGGGTGCCCACATCATTGGAGAAGTGTGCTTGAATCCAGGTGAAGCTTGCTTTAGTCAGTTGGTCGCTCCTTCCCTTCTTATGCCAAACGCTCCTTCCTCGTTTGTCGTCGCTTGTTTACCGTCTCCTTCCGCTCTCTCAACTTACACTCCACCCAACGCACAACATCAACATACATTTCGCAAGAACTCCATCTTTGGTCACATAGATGGCTACCCACTACAGCTCTGCGGAGCTGCGCCACATTGGCACCCGCATTGCCAATCGCCTACCTCCAGCATCGACGTCTCTCGCCATGTTTGAATACGAGATGCGTTGCGCGGCCGAAAATGAGTCGCTCTTTGACAATGCAATGACCCAGGCCGCGAAGGCCGCCAGACTGATCTCCAATCAGCAGTCCCGCATTGATTCGTTGGAGCATGTCGTCAAGGCTTGTGCCACTCATCACACAAATGAGCACACAGTCTCGATCCCAGGGAGTACGCACATGCTTTTCACTCACTCGCTCGCTCGCCGATCACTTAACACTGACGCCATCACTCCTTTCACATATCCACCACCTTGCCCTATCTCATCAACACGAGCTAAGCTGACCAGCCTAGTCAACTCCATTGTCGACGGCATAAAATCCTTTTCTCCTTCGGACTCTGACCCAAAAGCCGTGATCAAGCGCACCCATTGGCTCGCGAACGAGCTTGACCAAGAGTCGATCTCTACCGAAGACCAAGTTGCGCTTACGGCTGTTCTCGGCGCAATTCACGTCCACGAGACCAAGATGGACCTGCAGCGAGACGTCAAGCACCTGAGAGACAATTACCTTACTGTCCAAAGCGATCTGCTTGACGCCCAACGTCGCATTTCAAAGCTCGAAGACAACGTACGCGCTCTCACCTTGCAGAGAGTGGTGACGACAGACCCACCCAAGCTGGCGCAGCGCATAGAAGTCACCACGAATGACGGTCAGACGCTCGATCTGAGCGTGCCGAAGGGCACCGCACTGGTGCCATTGAAGCCGTCGTCTCGCGCCGCAAGCCCGACGCCCTCTTCAACGAACATTGTCACCCTCGACGATGAGAAGACAGCAAAAACGACCGAGGGTCACCTGCGTGGCACAGCAGATGCGTCCGAGCAGTTTGCTGACAACGAGGAGCTTAGCCTACATTCGGCGCCTGAGTTCAAGCAACCCGACACCCGTTACGAGCAGAGTGTTCATCAGAAAGACCACGTCGCTACCACTGCTGCATCCGATAACAGAGACTTCGAAGTCAAGAGCGAGACTGAGCTTGGCAGCAAGCCGTACGACTCTGTTCAGGCAACTGCCAGCACCGACAAGAAGCACCAATCGGACACATTCAGCGGCAACGACAAGCCTCTGCCTCCAGTCCCGGCCGCCCACGCGTTCCCTCAGTCTGTCCCCAACCGCGTTTTCTGGCAGCATAAGCAGGTGACGACGAGCGTTGATGACGCCCCACAGCACGCTGCCCAGGAAAAGTCTTTCTCGTTAGCCAGTCCAACTTGGACTGTCTCCTCACCTGGTACATCTACCGCTGCATTCGCCAAGCCTGATCCATCCACGGCTCAGACGCCGCAGATTTTGAGCCCGATGCGTTCCAAGGTCAAGGCTACGAAGTGGAAGGACCCTCCTCTTTTCCAGGAGACCGAGCCTACACCGGCGTCGACTTCACCCCAGTTCTCCATGTCTCCTTCCTTCAAGGCGAGTGGACAGTCAAACGGCGCGCAGAAGTCGCCCGACCAGGCCTCGCAGCATCCTGACATCAAGCTGGCGCCTTCTAAGACACTCACTCCGAACGAGAACACTCGCCAACTGGGAAGTATAGTGAAGGTCTTGCAGGAGAACAAGAAACTCGACGAGGACGGGCCACTGCAGAAGAAGCCCGCGAAGGCCCCAGTCTTTGCGTCTGCCGACGCGATGGGGGGGATGACCAAGAACAAGACAGACTACTTTGGCAGCTCAAAGCCGGTTGCAGCTGCACCAAGCCAAACCGGCGCTCCACTAGTTCCGTTCGGAATCTCGGACACTATCCCGTCCGTCGCCAGTCGCGCTGAAGCCACTCAAGCCGCCGTTTCACGAGGTCAGTTTGGCATGCCGACCGCCAGCACGTCTGTGGCCAGTCGCGCCGGAGGCAACCAAGCTATCGTTTTTCAAGTTCCATTCACAATCCCGACTGCTGGCCCGTTCGTCACCACCCGCGTGAACTCCTTTGCTCCCTCCAGTGACGCCAGCGCCTCGCAGTCGTCTTTCTTGGAGATCCCACAGGCCCCTACCAAGAAGAGAAAGTCGGCCGTAAAGCTGGTCAAGCCGGAGACAGAGCTAAGCTTCGCCCCCGGTACATCGCCCTCCACTGCCGGCTCTTCGATCAAACAAAAGGAGTCGGCAAAGGCTTCGCTTCCAGGATCGAGCGCAGGATCGAAGACTCCACCAGGCCAGACCTCCCCGGACACGCGCGACTCTACGTCTCCATCAACTGTCATGTCCTCGTCGCCGCTCACTCCGGCTCCGATCATCAAGGTCACCCAGCACAACAGTGTGATGAGTGCTGGCGTGCCCGCTTTCCGTCCCTCGCTGTCTACCGCTCCACGCTTGGCATCCTCGAACAAACCGTCTCCCATGAAGCACTCGGTGATCCCAGACAGACTAAGGTCGCAAATGACTCCGGACATGCTCGCTTTGTTCGCGGGCAAAGCCAAGCGCTCTTAGCTGCACACCGAGCGGTCAATGATCCACAGTGTTGGGAAACGAGATGACGATCACAATTGGGCAACATGCGTGGGTGCTATTCCGGTCCATGACTTTCTGTTTCCGTTGGCTACCCACGATTTGGCAATGACAACATGAAGAGAGAAAAGCTCAAAAAAAAAAGAGAAAAGTAAGACAGCCTTGAGCGTCTACCACAGAAGAATGAACCTTCAGCGCGATGATGCGTGACTGGCCCTCAAGAACTCAGCATAGCGTGAAGTATTTGAAAACCCAGAATGAGAAACTTGATTCTTACAATTGTCCACTCAAAGCCATGATAGCGAGTCAGTGCCTCGTCGCTTATGCATTTATAAGTTATTCCATGCATGGAAAAGGACGTCGGAAGATCTCATTTCAAAGAAGGAATCGCTGCACTTGAAAACTTGACCGAACCTCACGTCCTTTTTTTTTTGCGACCCACCAAGTAAACAAACGCTCAGAGACTCATCAACTGGCGGTCCTACCATGACTTGTTATGAAAAGCACAACGTCTAGTCTTTCTCCGTTTCACCCCTCTTCTCCCTCTTCCTCCTGCATAATACTTCTTTTACTCTACAACAAGAGTCAAATGAAACAGAGCAGCGCTTTTCCCAGTCAGAGCATGTGATACATAGATACATAAATACATGGGAAAGCTTTCACTGTGTCGGAAGAGCTTGCTTTGGATCGCTCTTCGAGAGAAAAACGTGTCGGGAATGTCTCGATGTTGTTTCTGGAAGGGCTATGTGACCAACCTTGGCCAGTCCGCCGCCTGTGGAAATATTGGAAAAGGAACAGGAGAAAGTCAATGTACCCATGTTGATTTCTGTCTTTTCAAAAGAGAAAAAGAAAGGCGATCTGAAGTTGAAAAGCGGGATTTAAATTCGGAACCTTGCCCCTAGCTTTCAGTTTGGTAACTTTGTAATTACGTACGTACGTACGTGAAGTCGGGGGGGTGGGGGGATGGGAGCAGATGAGGAAAATATAACAATGGCTATGGTAAAGTATGGCGTGGGAAGCGTTTGGGAGAGAAAATACTCCTCTTTCTCAAGGGCAGAACAGTTGGGGGAATAAAAAGGGGAGGGGGAACAAAAAGAAAAAAAAAACAGGGCAAAGGGGAATTTAAACCCCAACAACCAATGCATGCAGTCAGGCTGGCCTTGAAGCGAGCCAACCGCATTTAAACATCATGTGCAGGAACATTAAAAAGGTGCGGTCTGGGCCCGATCAACCAACGCAGTAAACCCATAACTTTTTCATCATCAGTCAATCATTGTCAATCACGCCCTCACGCCACGCCACGCTTCGAGCAAACGGGTCTCAGTTAAAGACCACGCCTCTCCTGCGCAGCAAGTCGCCCAACATTCCGTCCAGCTCGTCCATCATGTTGTTGACGTCCTTCCGCGGCTCGTCGAACAAACCTGCCATTGACGGGTGCTCCACGAAAGGCGCGTTGGGATCCGCATCGGCATCGGTTTTGCTGTGGTGGATGATGGCCAGCATGTCCTTGACGTCGTCGGTGTCGAACCAACTGCGCAAGTTGACGTCGTCCCACTCGTGCTGTAGCGGGGCTGAAGGTTGCTGCGGCGAGGAGGAAATTGGGGTTTCGACTGTGGCGGTGGAGGAGAGCGCATCGTCGTCGGTGGAGGGGAGGGAGTCGTTGGAGTGGTGGTCGGTTGGGTTGCGGGCTGGGGCTGCTGCTGCTCTGGTGGTGGTGCTTTCGCTCGTCGGCTCCGCTGGCTTAGAAGCTGAGGTGGTGATCGTTGGTTGCGGGGTTTGCACTTTGGGTGTGCTGTCACTGTCTTCTGCGTCTCTCGCGGGTGAGGCTTTGCTTCTTGCTTCTTCGGATGGCTGCTCTGAAGGCTTCTCGATGAAGCTGGGGTCTGTTGATGCAGATTTGTTTTCGCCGTTCTTGGTCGGCTCGGCCTCGTCTTCCAGGTCATCTTCCTCGTCACTGTCGACATTCATTTGAGGAATGTGAATGCTTTCAGTGCCGTGCATGAAAGTGCCCGCATTCGGTGACAAGATCTCGACCGGGCTTGCTGACAAGCGATCAGATTCTTGACTGGCTTGACGCGAGCGCTCCTCTTGCTCAAGGAACGGGTTCGGGCCTTGATCATCGTCCTCGGGCTCCTCATCGAAATCGTCAAGCTCCACACGCTGCTTTGAGCGCTTGGCCTTCTTTGGCTTGGGCTCGCCACTCGTGCTGCCGGTTCGGAGCATAGATGCGATGGGCGAAAGTGGGTTGCTCTTTTCCTGCACAGGAGGCGTTGCCACCGGCTCGATTGATTGTTGGGCAAGGTTGCCCTCTTGACCAGTCGACATCTCGTAGGCGGCATTGTCGCCTTCTAATTCTGCGATGAATCCTCCAGTTGGTGGGTAGTAATGCTGCTGCGCGGGCAGCGCTTGCTGAGGCGGCTCCTCGATAGGACTCATCACTCTTGTGTTGGTGTCGGTAGGCGGTGTCTTTTGCAGCTTAGTCCTTGCTTGAGCTCTGCTATCTGCAGACGCGGGTCCACTGTTCATGCGTTCAACAGGTGATACGTTGCCGGAGACTGCCGTTGTGCTGCCTTGTGGCGAGCCCGAGCTCCGAGACAATTCAGCCGAGTCTTTCTCCATGTCGCTGACTTCACCCTCATCTCTGGCGGCGACGTACTTCTTGTCCTTTTTCTTGCTCTTGAAAAGGCCCGAGAGCATACCGCCTTGCTTTTTATCACCCTTCTTGTCTTTCTTCTTGTCTTTGCTGTCTCTCTTTGAGCGTTCCTCTTGAGGCGATGGCGTCTTGACAAGGGCTTCAAAACTGGGATTGCGCGTGCTTTCGGTGGAACTGGCTTTGGACACAGTGTCATCGCGCAGCAAGCCAGGAGTGAGAGAGATTTTGCGAGTCTCGATGCTCTCGTCTTTCAGGAAAGAATCAGCGTTGCGTGGTGTGCCCTTGCGCGACTTGAGAGGCGCTGCTTCTGAACGGTCGACGAGCTTCGGACCGTCATCCATTGAAGATCTCTTGCTGTCCATGCTGACTTTGCTTCCTGACGACTCCATGGAGGCTTTGCCATTTATTGATTCGCCACTAAAGCGGCGTGTAGCGTGAACGTTGGCTTCTTCTGGCGCGTTCCGTTCCTCCACTTCTGGTGGTGGACCGCGATCCGAAACCTGTTCTTGCTGAGGCTCCGTGGTGCCGGCATAAGGATCAATCATAGCGCTCTCGTCGTCGGTGGAGTAATCGTAGTCGGAAGCCTCAACGTAAGTAGGAGCAGCAAACTGAACTGTTTTGGCAGTTCGGCGGCGCATTGCTTTCTTTAGTGGGTTTCTGGTCTTTTCAGGATTGTCACCAAGCATGGTTTGTGAAAGCTGTCGAGAGTCAGTCAATGCTGGGATATTACACGCAAGTGAGGGATTGATCTAACGTCAATGTTGCGATGTTTGTTCAGCCGTGCTAGGCGCTCTGTCGGTGTCTCGATGTGCTCAGCAGGCAGGTAACCTTTGTGAACACGAATTAGCTAACATTCAAGAGGGTCTCGCAGGTCATACGTACCGATACTGCTGTCCTTTACGACCCTGACTAGCCACCAATACGAGTTGCTGTCATCAAGAAGCACCATCGTATCACCCTTAGTGGCGTTGGCCTGTCCTTCAACGGTCGCAACGAACGTGTGCAAGGCGTAAACGAATTCGAAGTCGATGTCCTCTGTTTCACGTAAGCATTCGCCTCCCCAGCCAGAATCAACACGACGGGAATCAGAATCAAGGAAAGCGTCTAGGTCATCGTCTTCTGTGTCATGCGGTGCGAGGTCCTTGGAGGAGTCGGAGTCCCATGTGTCCTCGCATGAGACAAGTGAAAGCCGGTGGTCAGAGAACGGATCGTCAAGTGACAGGATACTCGCGTTCACTACAACAAGGGCGCCTCTGGGCCGGATGGCCGCGTCTTGCCGTAGATCGTTAAACTCCGGGTTCCAGTAGGCCCGTTGGGCAAAAGCGTTTCTTTGAACCGGGGCCAGCATCGCGCTCTGTTCCTGCTCTGTTCTCTCACTCCGTGAATTTGCTGGTGGTTGTGTCGCGGTCTCAAGCGTACCTTCGCGGAAAACCTCGGTGTCCAGATATTTAAAGAGTCCAAAGCCAGGACTAGACCTACCATGAAGACGATGACACGGAGACTTTGCACGATAGAATCGGGCAACAACTGCTGTTTTAACCAAAGGGGAGGATTCGGGGGTGTGAATGGAAGGGGATAGATTGTGGTCTGCCACCGATTGCAGTACCGGTTCGCGTCGAGGCGTGGTTACACCTGATCGATGCAAAGGCAGATGCCTTGGTACTTCAACGAAAGGTGACGAGTCCGGTGTAGATGTGGGCGACTGGTTGACAGTCGCCTGTTCATGTTGAGGTGTAGGTGTCGCAGTTGTAGAAGAAAAAGAAAGGTATCTGAACGCACCATCTTCGATACTAGGACTGGACGACATGCGGTCCATCATGTCATCGTCGTCGTCCTCATCTTCGCTTCCGTCTTCGCCTTCTGCGTTCGTTGCGCCATTTCCATCCACCTTTTTCTGAGCCTCGGCGTCGCTCTGCCCATTGGCATCCTGCTCTTTCCCATGTTGCCCAGCCATGTTCCAAGCGTCTGCCAGGCTTTCCTCTTCTGAGCGGCGCTCGTTTTGTACTTGTTGATATTGCGCGGCTTGGTGAGGCGCAATGCCGTCGGCTTCGATTTGTTTGTGGTGTTCGGCGGCGGTGGGTGCGTCCTGGTCCTGCAGGTCGATGGTGTCGGCGCGCACCATGTTGGGTCTGCCGCCGGCCATGGTGAGGTCTGACTAGTGAGTTTGGGTTTCGGCCTGGTCGGTCGCAGGTGGCCCGGTTTGAGATGGCGTCAGAGATGGATGTGGGTGCGCGTGGAGTGGCTCGACCCGGGAATGGGGATGGCGAGTGCGACGTCGAGGGTCGCACGAGCGTCTCGCAAGGAGAGTGCACGGGTGGTGAATGTAGCGAGTAGCGATTGGTGGTGGCTGGCGTCCCAGTTGTAAAGTTGGCGGGCGCGGGAAGACCGCTGCAAGTCGTCGCGTTAAGGATCGTGTGGGGAAAGTGAGTGAATTGAATGAAGTGAGGTTGAAATCGTGTATGGTAGAGAGTGACGGCGGTGGTATAGACAGTCCCTTCGACTCTTCACTCGTGCCGGACGGGGAGATGTACTTTGCTGTGAGGTTACAAGAGCAGAGTAGTAGGTCTCCCTTGTTTCACATAATCGTGCTAGCGCAGACGGCCACAGCCTCTTCTCCCAGTGTGCCAGCCAATGCCGGCTTCACAAGGGTCCCTGCCTCCAACTCACTGCGCTGATTAGAGTTCGAGTCTACGGACCGCCCCGCTGACTCCACTGATCGACATTTAGTTATCGCCCACTGTTTTTCCATCTCCAGCCTCGTCCACAACCACTACACTTCTGTATACTACTGTATGTACTAACATCAATCGTATACACATTCAACAACCACTTCAATCATCCGTCTCGGAGAGCTTGATAGCCATGATCTTCTGCATGGGGACAATATCGCCACAACACGCTACGTACCATCGTCTACTAGTTCTAGCTGATGTGTCTTCATGTCTTGCTTTGGGTGTTGACCTCAAAGCGATCAATGCTCGAAACGGTTACGGACTGTACTCCCACCACCATTGGAACGCTTACTGGCCGAAATGCTACCAGCTTTCCCGTTCAACAAGTTCACAGGACTAGGAAAGCTGATAACAGGGACTTACTACCTGGACACCGGCGGACTAAGACGCCGATATGCATGAACATGAACGTGAACGGGCTACTACCGATGTCTTGTCATCGCACGCGGCACGGCCATCACTACTGCACTGTGTGCTGCACACTGCGCCGTCAAGAGTTGCGCCGTTTGTCAGGCTGAACTAGGTGGAGCTACCGCTTCTCTCTCCTATTCAGGAAGTCGCACGTCGCGGTCTGGTCACGCTAACATCGGCACAACACGATTGACCTTTTGGGGAATCGAATATATGAACCGCCAGCTGCACCGTATGTCAAAAGATGCTGTAAACCTACAGTACCGGCGTGTCATGATGCTCGTCCGGCATTCAAGGCGGGGAGTCCGAAAAATGTCTCACAAATACCAGCACGCTGACTTCACACGACCACTAAGCATCGGACGCCAAGGTACAAACCGTATGTTGTCTACCACCAACCACCAGATGCCAAGGTGCTACCTGTATATTGTTCCAGAAACTCACCCCGGACATCGCGAAAATGAAGAATCGACATGCTGGCTGTAAGACAAGATGCCGCCACAGTGTATGGTGTGAGGCTGCTGAAGCAAGTATCGGGTCTTCCGTCGTCATTCACTCTCTCTATCTCCTCTTGCAGAATAGCAAAAGTCCACCGCCATACTCACGTTTGCGTTCCCAAGCCTTCCCTTCCTAGCCCAAATCTCCCACACCATCGGCTCGCATGGCAATCATCCCTTCCCTCCAACGCCCCAAACAGCGCGACCGCATAACGTCACAATCCCGCTTCATCCGCGCAATCACCAACCCAGACGAGCTAATAGCCGAGCTCCTTCCCCCACCCAAGAAACGCGACCCAAACGCAAAAAGACTCGAAGACAACAAACTTGCGCGCGCTATCGGCGGCGGAAACATCAACTACGGCATCGGCGGCGGCGTAATCAGAGACCTACCTCCCAGCGAAGAACCACTCGCCAACGTGACAATCGACGCGGACGTCGGCGCCAAACTCCCTCGAGGTTATGATATCCGTTCTCTGCAGCGCGAAGACTACGACAATGGTTATCTCTACCTGAAGAACGTCGGCGTCCTCTCGCGCGAAAGGTGGGATGAGAGGTGCGAGTACTTGCGCGCAAGGAGCGACACGTACATTGTGCTTGTCATTACGAATTCGGAGAATTGGGTCGTGTGTTCGGGGACTCTCATGATCGAGAGGAAGTTCACTCACGACCTGTGTCTTGTCGGCCACGTGGAGGATTTGTTGATAGGCGAGGGTCAGAGTGGGAAGAATCTGGGTGGGAGGATGTTGGAGGCTTTGGATCAGGTTTCGAAGGAGATGGGGTGTTATAAGACGCTGGTGGGGACAGGGGAGAGCAACGAGGAGTTTTGTCAAGAGAGAGGTGAGTTGGCTGCGATTGAAATTGACATGAGTTGTTGTTTCTCTGCATTCAAACTGACATTGATGTTCCTCCTAGGTTTCAAACGCACAGGCATCGCCATGACTCACCACCACTTCTTGCCTCCCAAGGTCGTCCGCCCGAGAGACTCGAGCCGCGATCCCAGCCCGGACCGTTTCAATTACGAGTCTTCTGTCCCTGAAGGCGACGATAGAGAAGAAGAAGATTGCAAAGTCCCCGTGGCAGCCGTGGCAGCCGTGGTTCCTATGATTCCTGCGATTCCCACAGAACCTTTGGTTTCCGAAGAAGTGCAGACCGACGAGACTAGCGCGAAACCTCTTGTCGACTGACAAAGGGGGCTCTTTCTGCCCTAACATGATGTGTATATAATGCGATTGACTGAGTTACGAAAAGCGTGGCGCGGAGATGTATGTTGGAAGCGAATTAATAGTAAGATCAGATGTGTTGCAAGAATCTTCGAAACGATAAAAGACTCAATGATGTAACCTGAGTTCCCTTAGCTTTTGTTACAGCCCATCTGATTGAAGGGAACGGGTTTCGGGCAATACGAAAAATGCACTGAACCCAGTTGCGGTAATGGTAATTCGCGTGTTTCCTAACTCCGATTCCTAGATGTCAGTGACAACGAAAATGTAGAGTTGATGGATCTGGATTATGTCACCTAAAAATGACATCGAAACCTCGGGAGATGGAATAAGATTAGTCCCTCGTTGGCTGAGAGCTATCCTCTCTAGTAAGGTCATCGGATTTGGCTTATCTGGCATGTGGCTTTGCCGGTGGGAGAATTACGTGTATCCCAAAAGACAGTCTCCCGTTGATCCAGGGCTCTGATTCTATGGTCATATTTTCAACTTTGGTCTATCCAAAAGTTGACTACGCCAGTGAGGGCGTCCTTGTCAAGAGCTTTTGCCTCACGCGTCGCCGTTTGATGATTCCATTGTCTCGTGTCATTTCCTGTTGGCTATGTACACTACTTCACTGAGTGTTCGCCGGGCTATAGACATCTTTCACCATGTGTTCGTATCAAGAAATTGTTGGCAGGAAAAGTCGGCCGTGTTTTTCCTCCATAGGTCATGCAAGTCTTCCGTGAATAGTTCCTTGCGTACCTAGTACCTCGGCGGAGCAGGGGGGGCACCGCCGTACGTCTGCTGACCAGGGTAACCAGATTGAGGAGGACCACCCGGGGGTGGCGCGTAGCCGCCCTGCTGGGGCCTACCAGGCGGGCCGCCCGGGGGAGGGGCGTACTGTTGCTGCTGCTGGCCGTAGCCCTGCTGAGGAGGACCGCCGTAACCACCCTGCTGAGGAGGGCCACCGTAGCCACCCTGGGGAGGGGGACCGCCGCCACTTCCCTGCTCGTCTTGGGTGTCGTATGACGGATCGATGGCTCCCAAAATGAGCTTGAGGACCCAAAGGTCAGGGGTAAGGTCGACGGGCGGGTTCGCACGAGCCATCTCGGCGGACTCGTTCTCAAAGTTTGATGTACAGTCAACTTTATCGCCAACTGCATTTTGTTAGAGTCTGAATGCTAAAAAAGCGACAACGTCTAGGACTTACTTGTAGGGTCGGAATCAAGTTTTCCAAGGAACTCGGTGGCTAATAAGTTATTAGATATTGACTGCTGGCGGATGTGTTGTAACACCAGGACTCACCTTTCTGGTCGTTTCCGACTTGTGCGAACTGGAAAGCGATGGCGCCAGGGCCAAGGTTCTGGGTTGAGTTGAGAGCGTAACGAATCGTGTCTTCGAGGGCGCCTGCGTTCTCGCCAGCTGGCTGGCCGTCCGTAATGCCGATAACGAGAACCGGCTTGCGCGGCTGGCGAAGCTTGGGCAAGACGATGCCATCGATCACCTTCTGGCGCAGCTTGGTTCCGAACGGCGTGAGTCCCTTGTACCTCCTGTTGGACATGATCTGCGCAATCTGCTGTTCGTTGCGGACGCCCTCGAGCTGGTTCGGCGGGGTGCTGTCGTCGTTCATGAATCGGATCTCAATGCTACGGTCGACGTCAGCATGTCACTACTGTTTTCAAATCGATTAGATCTCTTTTTCTTACCCATCCTCGTCGAAGAGGGTCGCGGCGAAGGCGACTCTCTGCATGATAAGCTCCAAGTCTTTGATCCGCTCGCCCTGTTCCTCAAACGCCATGGATCCACTGTCGTCGATGTAGATGACAACATCGTACAGAGCAAGACGGACGATGTCCACGGCAATCTCGCGAGGAATTCTCCAGGCAGCCACCAGCTTGTCTACGCTCTGCGCAGCGCGCTGGGCGGTTTGCTGGATGCGAGGGTCACCAGGAGGGTAGAAGCTTTGGAGACGCTTTTGCTGAATGGCCTCTTCTAGCTGCCTAACATATTGACCAATGTCTTGCGGAGCAGAAGGCGGCGGTGGGCCACCAGCGAACTGTCCCTGGCCCTGAGGTGGGCCGCCAAATTGCTGGCCGCCCGGCGGACCACCTGAGGGAGGAGGGTACTGCTGCTGCTGCTGGCCTGGTGGCGGCGGGCCGCCAGGGTAGGACTGAGGAGCTCCCTGTCACATTTCTGTTAGCATGTGTATCATACCGAATGCGCGCGAGAAGCTCAGTGCATGTGAGGACGAACATAGCCGCCGTGGCCTTGCGGAGGGAATCCAGGGCTCGAGTTGTACGGCGAAGGGCTGTAGGGCGCAGGGCTGTAAGGTGCCGGGCTGTACGGAGCCTGCTGCCCGTATGATGGCGGCGCAGCAGGAGGAGGTCGCGAGTAGCCGCCTTGCTGCTGCTGCTGCTGCTGTGGCTGCCCGTATTGAGGTTGTTGGTACTGAGGTGCCTGGCCATATTGCTGCTGCTGCTGCTGCTGCTGAGGCACGGGCGATTGGTAGCCACCACTAGGAGGATATGGAGCAGGCGACTGAGTGCTTTGCGGTCGATGCGGTTGGAGCGGTGCTGGGTATGGCGAGTTCGAGGCTTGCTGTTGTTGCATGGGCGCGGCACCGGCCCCGCCAGCGGCCAGACGAGCTGCAAGAGGCATGTTGTTGGGTTGAAAGATTCGGCGCAGTTGTCGCAACGGGTTTGCGACAATGTCGTGGAAGGATAGTCGGTCAAAAGAGGTGTAGGAGCGAGGTCGGGGTTTGTGTAGTTTGTGTAGGTAGGAGCAGGCAAGATGCCAAGAGAGAAGTCAAGGAAGAAACGGGAATGACAAAGATCCTACCTGGCTCGGTGGTGCGTACGCTTGGTACTGCGATGGAGTCAGTCACGAGTCGTCATGGGGCAAAGCTTCCAAGAGAAGTTGGCTGCGGAACGGCTGACGACGTACCTGTTGCTGAGGTGCTCCGCCTCCTCCTCCGGCTGCGGCGGCCGCATTGGCAGCAGCCATCTTTTGTGCGAGCTGCGCGTCATGTTAGTTACTGTAGGTAATGGTCTTCCACGTTTTGTCCAGCTCGGTGCACTCCATTCTGCTTCGTTGCCGCCGCCTGCGCGAGTCTTTCTTCGATGACAGATGTCTTGAATGTGACGTTGATTGGAGGGGCTTGCTTGAAGGCTGAAGTGGGGTAGGACGGAGAGTTGAGAGGGCAGCGACGTTGGCAATGGGCACAAAAGGACACTTACACCCATCTTTGCGGTGTGCTGCTTTAAGTTCGTGAAAGGGTGGTTAAGCAGGTGTCGAGTTGGCCAATGGTTGTGGTGAGAGGGAGAAAAGTAATGTTTGTGGCGAGGTTGAAGGTGATGTGTAGAGACCACGAAGCAAGTCCATGCTTTAGCTTGTGGAACAGACGTGCTCAGCCACAATCATGGGAAGCATGATCGTCAGGCAACAACCACAAGCGACGTAGGTAGCATTCACATGACATACAAGTGAATCTCCAATTTTTCGCGGCAGTCAATGAGGCAGTGCATCGCTCAAGCATTCTCGTATATTTCATCTTGCGTCCCTCACATCAGTCAAAGACACGTGACGAGCGCCGACATCCATGAGACGATCGTCTTCACCAGAAGCTTTGCGAAGCCCCTGCATCGCCCTATCGTAAGGCGTAAGGCGAAATCGGAACTATCCTACAATTCCCGACAAGCACGGGCAGCATGGCACCTATGTAATGTGGCCGGCGCGAGTCAGCCAACGACTGGAGAAAAGCGAGATATTCGAATCAGTCTGCTTTTGGATCACGGGTATCTTATTGGTACTGTACTCTCAGCCGCTCGAAACGCCATGCTTTCTCACAACTCGACAAACCACTTCACTCATGCACTCACCTATGGATCGATCTGGACCCGCGTCGCTTTGGCAGGAGCAAGCTGCTAAATGCCATGCATTTCCTTCGGGAACCTGCACTTCTCCCCGTTGATGCACCAGAGACCACGCATAGTGCCCTCGGTCGCCATAGGGTACGGACAACGATGGCCGTATACACACACACTCTCGTCACAACCGACACCGTGGCGGCAGGCCGTCTCGCGTGACACGGACCTTAAAAGCTTGATCTCCCCCACTGTAGGCTTGTAGTCGTGACGATGATTGCAGTATTCGGCGGAAAACTTACAGCCATCTGGGTGAAGGTAGTGCATGTTGCACATTTTGATGTTCTTGACGCGCTGTATCTCCTTCCAGTCCCCAGAAATGGGCGGATCGATACGCTGTCCTTTCTTGTTGTGACGTGATGTGGACGTGGACTCGTCTGACGCGCGTGGAACGGCGGTGGTTTGTGGTAGCGGTGCAACAGCTTGCGCAAGCTTGGCCCAGGATTTCACACCTGGTTGTTCGACAGAGGCGAATGAAGAGGCGGGTGAGGCGGTGCGATCGTGGAACGGCAGTCCCAGAGAATAGCCATTGTTGCTGACGCCAGAGACTGAACTTGGTGTCCCCGTGCGCGGTGTGATATAGCCTGTGGGCAGTGGTAAAACGATCTTGTTACTGCGGAAGACTTTTTGAAAACACGCCGTCTTGAAATCCAGCTTTGCGTCAGCGTTTGTGCTTTGTAGCAGCGTGACGCGGTTATTTGCCTCCTCGTCGCCAAAGTAAGACCCCAGTGATTTGCGAGGACCGCCAAAGAGTACCTGACGACAGTGGTAGTCATAAAGGCAGAGCTTGAGGTTCTCTATCAAGCAGTCAGCAGTCAGTGACTGTAACCAGCAATCAAGATCCAGAGTCGATCACAGAACACGCTACGTACCGACGATTTTGTTGTTGACGTCTCCACTCCCAATGTCGACAAAATCGAAATGCGAGTTGAACCCGCGGGCGAACTCTCCGAGGGTCAGCAGATTGTTGATTGTACCGTTCCTTAGAAGTGTGCCGGCAAGGCCTCTGAAATCGGCGTACACCTTGATATTCATTCTGAACTCGGCGGGTGGGCTAATGATATTATCCGGGATCCATTGGGTGATTTCATTTTTCAACGCGATGGCTGCCTGTCGACCACCTTTCTCCCCGTCGCAAAGGAATGCATCCTTGAAAATCAGGCCGTTTCCATCGATCAAGACAGTGACAAAGGGCTCTCGATCCAGCAAACGCTGCATGTGAGCGACATTTTGCTGACAAATCAGTAGCTCGCGCGCCGTGTAGTCGGAAGTGGAGTCGCGTCTCGCGTCTTGCTGATTGATCAAGCCTTGACACTGGCGGAGAACCGAATCGTAGCGAGTGAGAATGTCCTGAATGAAGTTGTTCTTAGTGTCCTCGACGCCCCTCAATTGGGCGTAACGGGTCCAGTGATCAGAGACGGATAAATACGCTGATCCGTCTGACTTGGACGAGTCGTTCGTCTTCGCGCTCGCGGCGGCAGCGGCGGTGACGCTCAATGGCAGTGGTGCGAGAAGGCTGGCCATGGCAGAGATGATAGTCGCTTGATAGTGATTAAGCGGATGTCGTGTCAAAGGATTCCGGGTAGGCCGTTGGGACTTGAGTATGTACTTACGGTTTTGTTGTGGTCGGTGCAGTGAAGTCGAGCGTTTGTACTGTGCTGTTCTGTACTGTCCGGGTGTTACCGTAGCGATGTCGCACGTGAGAGTGAAGAGTGAAGTAAGGTAGGTTGTTACTGACCCGACCGCTCGTGCCTGCCTCATCTTCACACCGCCAAGCCCTCATGTCAAACAACAAGGATAAAACAGCAGCAGCAGGGTGAAATTATTCAACATGCACGATGCCGCAGGAATCACACGAGTCGCATGCCACCCGTTTGCCTCGTTTCCGATGGCTGCGAGAAGCCGTGAAGTTCTCGATGGATACACGCATGTGGTATGTTTCGACCAGCGACGACCTCTCTCGGGGGATAGATAGACTGGGACTGGTTGGTGCGACGCTGGCAGCAGCCTGTCCCAATTGAACTGTCCCTTGAGAGTGCTTGCATGCTTGCATGCGCGGCTGTGCACGGGTGCCGCTATACACAAGTTCACACAAAGGCACGGCACAGACGATGATGGGAACTGAAGGTCATCAATCCGGCTGCCAATATTGCAAAGATCACTTGTGCTGAATCCCCTAAAATGACAACCAGGCCATCAGTGTCTCTCGTGGTAAATCAATGGCCCAGCCCCATCAACCGACACTCACATGTAAACTGGCGTGCACCGTACAACAAAGAAGCCGATTTTGGTTCATTGAACGACGTACCTTCACTCTGCTATCCAGCTTTCCTTCTCCATCTCTAGATGCGCTTTCAACTTAGTCATTTTATTGCCAAAATTCTGTCCGCATCTCCAACAAAGCATGTCCTCAGGGAAATGCCCATACCTCCTCCTGTAATCATCCTCCGCCAATGGGAAGTGCTCAAGCCCAACCAAGAAGTCGGTAGTGAACGACAGGTAGTGGTTGCGCTTTTTCATCGGCTCGCTCACCATGTCCTTACTTAGTACATGGATGTGTAAATGGCTCATAGATGGATTCGCATGGATTCCAGACATGACATCCTTGGTCCAATCTCGACCAGGCGGCAAGTTTTCAGGCAGATCGTCGGCTGCAAGTGCTTGTATTCTAGGCTGTTCAGAAGCACTGTGCTTGCCAAATCGCCGTCTTAGCTCACTCGCTACGATGCCACGAACTTTCTTCTCTTCCTCGCGGCAGTCGGCTAAGAACTCAGGATCGTCGAAGGCGTCCTGCGGCCGTTGTACGTTCTTGATCGGGTCTCGAGGCAGAATGAGGAGGTGCACGCTGGCTTTGGGGTAGAGGTCGTTTATCACGACGAACTTCTCGTTGTGGTAGACAACTCTGGTTGGGGGAAACGATTCTGGATCGATTGTGTATGCGGCTAGGCCATCGCGACCGTGGAAGATTGTTTTCTGTGTAGGAAGATCGGCTGTCTCGCCGGCAGGCTTGTGTCGCATAAGTTCTGTGACTATCATCAATGATCAGATGAGGGGATGGATAACGACCGCGTGTCAAGTTTGGCCTAGGTACATACAGGCATTTGGCTTTGCTGAGCGAGGGAAGCGTTCTGTTGATCGCTTCCCAGGCACTGATGTCGATGAGACATGCTCTTCGATGTCGTCGGCTGTGGCATGATTCTGGTTGGGCATCTTTCGAATGAGAGGCTGGCCACTAGGCGCTCGCAGTTTGTAGCTTGACAACCCCTGGATTTTGTTTTTGACTCGTCTCATGCATGTGAAGACGTGTACCTGGTACCTGTGAAGAAGTGGGATTGTCAACATACTTCGGCACGGACTGAGGCGTGAGTGAGAACAAATGATTGCATCATCACTCGCGCCGTTTCACGCGACGCGACGAACTGCATGTGAAATTTGTACTTGCGCATAATCGCATGTGAACGGCAAGTCCCTCCAGTCAAACCACCGCTCATGTCGCTCACTTGACCGCTTTGGACATCCAACTACTTGTGTACCATTTGTGGCAGCACGAAAATACCCCGCCACCACCATGCCGCGCAAGAGCAAACAGCAAGCGCGCATCACCTTCACACCAATGCCATCGTCCTCGCCCGCAGTCCAAGGCTACAACAAGCAAATTCAAGAGCGCGCAGCAGCCGTAGGCTACGAAGACACACTCCAATCCAACAAGCGCCATAAGCTACAGTCATCAAGCGGAACGAACACAAACGCCGCAATGATGCCTACGCCAAACGAGGAGAATTCAATTGGAGCAAACGAAGACGAAGACGATCTGCCTAGATCCAGTCAGAGGACCTCAAGAAAACGTGCAAAGCAGCAGCGACTTGATTTTGGCCCTTCCAGTGGCACTGTCAACCTCGATCCCCCTACGGGACCCAACATGTTCACCAAGCACAGAGGGCAGAAGCGGGGCGCGGAGCCTTCAAGCGACGAGAGCGACGACTTGCCATCACCTGGGAAAGTTGCAAAGCGAGCGAAGATGAAGAGCAGCAATAAGAAACAGAAGACTGGTTTCATGAGTCCCGGTGGGAAACAGGTTACGCGAAGTTCTCAGAGGCAGACAGAGTCTACACCAGTGCGAGAGCCTGAGGAAGGAGGGGATCAGGATGAGGACGAAGAAGAGATTGTGGTTCCCAGCGCGCGGAAGAGCCGAAGGACTCAAAAGGTTCCTACACCTGAAGAATCCGAGGAAGACGATGAGGTGGTACGTGTAGCAAGCTCCCGGAGGCTGCGAAAGCAGCCACAGGTAGTGTCGGAAGCGGAACAAGAGGATAGCGACGACATGCCAACAACCATATGCACTCAGAAGCGGAAGAGGAAAGAACAACAGTCATCTTTCATAAGCTCTTCACCTCTCGCGGCGTCTGCTGGTAGTGAAGATGACTTACAAATCATCGAAAATCCCAAAGCCAAACGTGCACAAACACAGGAAGATGAGAGCGACGAGGACGACGTGGTGGCTGTGACTCCCGGCAAGCGGCGGCGGCTTAAGCGTGGAGGTCGACAGATGACACAACAGGACCAGGAGGACCTCGACGAGGATCTGGATTTCATAGGTCCAAGCAGCGACGTCGAACACACCCCACGCGACTCGCAAACCATCAAGAAGAACGCCCGGCAGCAAGCGCTAGAGCGGTTAAAACAGGTTCGATCAAGTCAAAGTCAGCGGGAAGTACTTCCTGAAATCCAGGAAGACGACGAGGAAGACAGAGGGCAACAGTCGACAGACAATGATGAGCTCGACGAACTCTACGACAATTCTGAAGAATCTCCTGAGGCTGCACCCACCAGCAGTCGCGCCATGTTCGCCGCGGACGAAGACGACGAAGATTTCATCGAGGAAGGAGAGGATGATACCCTCGGGGTTCCAGACGGGATCCCACTCGCTTTCACCAGGTACGCTTCGATGAAGGCGAAGGATCTCTGGAAGTTTGCCATCGAGTGGATGGTACAGAAGAAGATCAATCCGGCGTTTGCGATGGACGACGAGATCTACACGCTCACTTTCCAGAAACTGGATGATGAAGTGAGTGGGCTTGTTGGATCGAAGTTCGCCTCTTCGGCGTGGAGGCCAGATTTCACTATAGCGTTGAGGTCACGTCCTGAAATCGCCTACACGACTATCGACCGCCATTCAGCCGAACATGCTTACCGAGACAAGTGCGATGCTTGCAACCGTTCTGGACACCCTGCGACGTCGGAGGTTCAATTCCAGGGCAAGCCATACAATCGCAACACTCTCGATGAAGTCGGAAAGGACGACGATGAAGATGAAGATGACGACGAAGACAACAGCGACAGTGATGAGGGCACCAGCGGCGATCACCCCGACTACGACGCGCAAGGTCGTGAAGTCCCTCCCGCCAACAAGACTTGGTACGTAGGCAAGTTCTGCATGAGCAACGCTCGCACTGCGCATGCGCTGCAGCACTGGCGTTACCATCTATACGAGTGGGTTGTAATCTGGATCGACGGCAAGAAATACAGCACACCTAAGGAGCTGAAGCGTAGAGACAAGATGAGCACGAAGAAGCGACGCAAGTACGCCAACAAGATTGTCGATCGCATGGCCGATGAGGGTGTGCTGAAACAGCTGTGGAAAGAGTTCAGAGGAACGATTGACGATGCTGCGAATGCGAAGCAAGGCAGGTATGAAGTCGCTTCTCCTTGAGACACGCTCCATTTTGGTATACACAGGACATAGGACATAAGATAAGTTGATCGTGATGGGGACGAACGTGCCGGTCATACCTTAGTCTCACAATGGCAGTTTTGATTCCAAAGACATTTTGACGTTGGCAAGGGTGGCATCTTCAACAAAAGTGATCATACATTTTATCTCTCGCTAAGACTGGCTATACAGAAATTGATAACATGATTCCTCCCTCTCTAAGGCTTGTACTCCTTGGGAGCGACCATCAGCTCGGGGCGGACGTTGTTGTCGAACTCCTCCTCACTGAGAGCCTTGAGCTCCATGGCGCTCTCCTTGAGGGTGAGGCCCTTCTTGTGGGCGTTCTTGGCGACCTTGCTGGCCATGTCATAACCGATGATTGGGTTGAGGCAGGTGACCAGCATGAGAGACTCGTTCATCAGAGCGCTGATGCGGCGCTCGTCGGCCTCGAGACCGTCGATCAGGTGGGTGCGGAAGCTAGTCATGCCATCCGCGAGCAGGCGGGAAGAGTGCAGGAGGTTGGAGATCATGACGGGCTTGAAGACGTTGAGCTCGAAGTTACCCTGGGAACCGGCGAAGGTGACGGCGGCGTTGTTGCCGAACACTTGGGCGCAGAGCATAGTGAGGGACTCGCACTGGGTGGGGTTGACCTTGCCGGGCATGATGGAGCTACCGGGCTCGTTCTCGGGGAGCTTGAGCTCGGCAAGACCGCAGCGAGGACCAGAGCCGAGGAAACGAATGTCCTGAGCGATCTTGAAGAGGGAAACTGCGAGGGTGTTGAGCTGGCCGTGGGCCTCAACAATGGCGTCGTGGGCGGCGAGCGCCTCGAACTTGTTGGGAGCGGTGATGAACTTGGTGCCGGTCATTTTGGTGACCTCCTCAGCAATGCCCTCGGCGAAGCCCTTGAAGCTGTTGAGGCCGGTACCGACAGCGGTTCCACCCTGAGCAAGCATGCGCAGACGGGGAAGAGCAGACTCGACACGCTCGATGCCGTACTCGAGCTGGGTAACGTAACCAGAGAACTCTTGACCGAGGGTCAAGGGAGTGGCATCCTGCAAGTGAGTGCGACCAATCTTGATGATCTTCTCGAACTGCTCGCTCTTGGCCTTGATGGCATCCTTAAGGGCGACCAGGGAAGGCAGGAGAGACTGCTCGAGGTCGATGACGGCGGCAATGTGCATGACAGTAGGGAAGGTGTCGTTGGAGGACGCGCCCATGTTGACGTGGTCGTTGGGGTGGACGGGCTTCTTGCTGCCCATGGTGCCGCCCAGAATCTCAATGGCACGGTTGGAGATGACCTCGTTGGCGTTCATGTTGGACTGGGTGCCGGAGCCGGTTTGCCAGACGACCAGAGGGAAGTGGTCAACCAGCTTGAGCGAAGCAACCTCCTCAGCGGCCTGCTGAATCGCCTTTCCGAGCTTGGGGTCTACAGAGCCAGCGCATCAGCGTTCTTGTCCCGATTTCCTCTCGACGTCCTTTTCATTCGTCCAACCTACCAAGTCCGTACTTCATGTTGACGGTCGCGGCGGCGCCCTTGAGGATACCAAAGGCCTTGATGACAGGCGGCTGCATGCGGTCCTGCGGCTGGTTGATCTTGAAGTTGCCCAGAGAGCGCTCGGTTTGGGCACCCCAGTACTTGCTGGCGTCGACCTGAAGCTCGCCGAAAGCATCGCTCTCGGTCCTAGTGTTGGCGGCCATGTTGCGGGTGGTTGCGAAGGTGCGGACGGTGTTCAGAGCGGCGACGGGTTTTTGGGAGACAATCGCGGGTCGGTATGCAGAGCGAACGGATGAGCTCTTGATGGCGGGGAGAGCTTTTGAAGTTGCGGTGCTAGAAACACGCGCGAAAGAGCGGGGAATGGAGCGCAGCATCTTGGATGGCCGATACAGTCCGAGGCAATGAGATACGATGTACTGTAAATGGCAAAATTACCTGGTGAGAGATGGTCTAGCACAGTAGGAAGGAGGATGGCGTCAATGCTTTACTACGACGGCTCGGAAAATTGCGGAGAGCTGATGGGCATCTCCATACTCCCTGTCAGTAGCGTGGTCGGAGAAGAGGGATCGAGATGTCGGCGAGTCCTTGGTCGTCCTTGGGGAAGCAGGAAGTAAAGTACATACTTTCAGTATCTTGAGTATAGGTAGTCTCAAATGCAAGATCTAGAGGCGTAACATGCACAAGGAGAAGGAGGAGATGAACGATCCATGTTTGAACAATACGCTGATGTTCTTGGTGTTTGTCATGAAACATGTCGACAGACTGGTACGCCAATATCAAGGACCATCATCTTGGCCCCGGAAAAGTACATGTGCCCAAACGTACTGTAGATATACATATGGTGCGTCTTCAAAGCTGCTTCCGATCTTTGTTACATATCGATGATAAACCATTACTGCAAGCTAAGGCAGCAGGTGAAAATGGCATTGATGTTCCCGCACCTCGATAAAAGACAACCACAGCGGCTTGGACAGCAAGCCGTGGAGTTGCGTCCATAGTAGCCGTTTGCTGTCAGGTCGCAAACCCGAGTGTTGTGTTGTGAAGTGAAGTGATCGTTGTCGTTCTTTCCTCTCGGTGGTTTGCTAGACAGAAGCCCGCGGTTCGCCGCAACCCAATCGAGACAACATGGTACGTGCACAGCATCGACGACCCTAAATTCTCACACACACTTTCGACGTCGCTTGTTCTCTCTCTTCAACATTCGCGCTCAGCCGACGACAATGGAGAGCTCACACTCGACGAAACTGCTCGCACCCGGCGATCGGGCCTCTTCATTGCAGGCCCAATCCGCAGCGCGATGAGACCGAACCTATGTCCTTGTATCTCCTGCTCGGATTCCTCCATGATGAAGCGGGTCGTTTGCGACGTGACATCCCCTCCTGCACTGCAACTCTTCTCGAGAGTCGAGCTACACGGAGCTGATCGAGAGAAGCAACTCGCACCAAAGCACTTGCTCTTCGACGACGAGAGATCTTACGAGAAAGATATCGAGGTCGAAGGGCAGGCGCTTCAATACAATAACGGTACGTCTTTTACTCCTCCCTTTCCCTCCAACATACGCACCCACACCACAGCTTCTATGATGAAGTATTACTTGGATGTAAACTTTTACAGTACTTTTCCGAGAGCGCAAAACCATGCAGATAACTCCTTGTTGCCTTCCTTCTGATCTAGCTTCTATCACACTTCGCATTTGAACACTTCACAATGTTGAAGAAGACAGTCACTAATTCGCTGTTTAGATATTACTCCCAACACTTTGGCATGGCCGCTGCTGGTCTAGTGGAGTCGTTCACATAGTACCTGGTTCAGCACAAGGCTTGTTACCTCTGAAAGCTACATGTAACGACAAGCGTCAGAGGACATGTATAGATGTCGTCTTATAATATATACTTGAACAATAATTGAACAACTCGACCTCACCTTCATCGACACTTTCACGCTGTACGTTTCTGGTTTGAAAATTCTGTGAGCTTGTCAACTTAGATGAGTGACGGATTCTACACGAGAAGTCTGCCCTGTACGAATAGCGCCAACCATAATCCCCTTCACCACCAACCCAACACAATCAATCCTCAGCAACACTGGCATCATCAACAAAGCTCCCATCCTGACTCTCCGTCCTCTCCAAGTCATGACCCAACGCATTGCTAGAAGCAACACTGGCGACACTACCAACCCGCGTCAACTTCTGCCTCTTCTTGACATGCACCATATCCTCATCGTCGTCTTCAAACTCATCCCGATCCCTCTTCGAATCACCCGTAGCGCCTCCTGAAGGAGCAGGACTCGCCCTCGAAGGAGTCTTTTTGTTCCCATTCCCCGTCACCTTGGGAAGCTTGCCATTCGGCACTCCTGCCCCCGCCGCCACAACACCCTTCTCGCCCATCTTCTTGATCTTCTTATCCAGACCCTTCTTCAGCAGCTTCTTCCGCACGCCGCCTCCGGCCGCCGCGCCTTTCACCGAACCAGTATCGTCGTCCTCGTCGTCATCCTTGTTACTGCTTCCATTGCCGCCATTCGCGCCATTCCCATTCTCCTTGCCACCCTCCTGACTCGGATTCGGCGTGCCGCCCCTACTGCCTCCCGGCGTGCTCCCATTCCCATTCATCCTCGCCATGGCATTCCTACTAGCCGCGCGCCCGCTCAGCCCCATACACTGCTCGAGGTGCTTGGCGAAGCGTGTGATAAGCAAGCTACGCTTACAACTGGGGCAAGTGTGCCAGGGCACATACTCGCCCTTCTTGAGCTTCTCGTCGATCTTGCTTGCTTTCTTCTCGCCTTTCTCTAGAGGCTTGCCGCTGTCGTCTTTGCTGTTGTCTTTGTCCTTCTCTTTATTATCGCCGCCTCCAGGCGAGGGAGGAGCAGTGCCGTTCTGAGTTGCGTCCTCGCCCGCATTGTCGTTCTTGTTGTTGGATTTGGCAGCTTCGCGCTCCTTCTTCGTCGGCGGTCGACCCGTGACATCGCTGCGCGGGAATGGATTGTCGTAAATATCATGGCCTGGGCGACGCGACCAGGGCTTGCGCTCGCAGTACTGGGTGGTGCTGGTGGGAGGGTCGGAAGCCGTGCCGCGGACTTTGGGCGCGAGCGGCGGGTCTAGCAGGCGCGGGAGGTTGCAGTTGTCGCAGTGCGGGAGTTTGTCGCTCGGGTCCAGGCTGGCTAGTAGCAGTTTGTGCTCGCGGTGTCGGTGGACCACGAGGTCGTGCATGATGTTGTGGAGCGCATCATCGAAGAGGCGTTGGGCGATTTGCGCCAGAGAGGGCTGGCGTTCTGGTGAGGACATGTTTGATACCCCGTTGTGAGGGAGGCTGTTGGAGGGTTGATAGCTTGATCCAGCGCAGTCGTATTGCGAGATGAGGTATGACATGCACAGTTTCGTAATGAGCTTGCTGGTTGCGTGGACGGTTGGAAGGTGCCCTTGGTACCTCTAAGCTACAGGTATTGAAGATCGCCTCCACAAGCTAGGAGCCGGGTCCGGGGAGTCGCGCGTTTGGTCAAAGTCAAAAAGAGCACACGCATGGCATCTGTATACACTGCACATGTACATGTATGTAGATGTACATGAGCGGCCCGCCGAGCCTCATGGGGAACAAATGTACAGTCAGTCGGATGGGAAGCATCGCAAGAGTTGACATGGACGTAGACGGTCCCCTTCTGGGATGCATGGGTTATGACATCTATGGTTCAAGCGTGCGAACGAGATTTGACTTAGTGTAACGAAAAAGCATTATTGGTTTACTAAGACACTGTCACTGTCGACTACATGTGGTAGGCCTGTGGACGCATGCTGTGGCCTGTTCAGCACCAGTTTGATTTCCCAAAACCCCCCTGTAAACTCCTATTTGAATCAAATGAAAAGAGGCTTAAGCAACCATCCACCTGTGAGTTTGTCAGTAAACATGTACCATCTATGGGTTCAGGAAGCGACAACATACCAAGCACCACCCAAGACAAACACCACAACCAGCGCGGTCAAGATACCCGCTCCAGCCCGGTCGCCAGTGGTGATGGGATCTGTTGATCCCGCGCGACCACCACCTCCGCCACCGCCGCTGCTAGCACTGTCTGGTCCAGTACCGGCAGAAGGGTTACCCCTCGAGGTACCACCAGTCGAGTTAGAAAGAGGACCAGGCACAAGATCGGCCAAGTTGCTCTGGAACACTTCCAAAGCATTCATCTGCTGACCAACACCGTAGGTGCCATCCCAGCCGTCCTCGTACCATCTAGTGCCGCAAGTAACACCCCTTGCGCCGCCAGTGCACTGCTTTGCGGCTGCTACGGCGGATCCACGTAGACGCTTCATAATGGCGTCGTGAGTGAAAGGCGCGACCTTGGCGGTGCCGGCCATCCATCTTGCGAGATACGCCTTGAAAGACTGCTGGTCGACGTTGCAGTTGGCGCGTGGTTCGCAGGCAATTTCGAACATGGTGTCGGTTTGTTCGTAGAAGAAGAAGCGTGCGCCGTCCACCAGTCCTTCGACTTGTGACTTCCAGTACGCTTGCTCTTCGCCCTCGGTCTGTCGGATCGTCAGTATTCGATAGTATGAAAGAGCAACACTCAAGTAAAGTATACCTTGTTGAACAGCATGGCCGCGCCGAGCATGTACACGCCGGTGTTGTAGGACCACTGGATGTGATTGAGATCTCCACACTCGATTGCGGCATCAGTACCATCAAAGACCTGGAAAGCGCCAGAAATCAAGCCAGTATCCACCGACCACCTGTATGCCTTGGTTGCCCACTCGTTGTAAGTCTCGTTGCCAGTGTAGGCATACAAGCGCGATGCGATGTTGAAGAAACTGCCCTGCGTAATCGAGTTCTTGTAGTCGTAACCAGTGTTGAAGGGGAAAATCTGCCATCTCAGACCTCCGTTGCACGTTTCGTTGTCCCATCTCGCGGCTTGACGGTTGAAGACTGCCTGCGCAAGGGCAAGCCAGCCTGGTTGGTCATCGGGAGGGTCAGGGTAGCCAACTTCGGCGGCCGTCATAGCTGCCATGCCCCAGAAGGCTTGATCGTCGTTTCCCAGCGATTTGGTCTGGTTCTCCGGCTCGTAATCCATGTTCGCACCGCGCTGGTGGAGCATGGCTTGTGTTGTGATCTCGTTGTAGGTGTCCGAACCAGTGTAGTACCAGTAATCGATGAGGGAGCTGAACATGGCTCCAGCCTCCCACCAGTAGTAAGGATCTCCAAGAAGACCAGGAATGCCATCGGTTGTGTTTCCGTAGTAGAACGAGACCATCTCGAAAGCGGCATCACTCGCCGCAGCCTTGATAGAGTCTACATGTCATGTCATTGTCAGTAAGGCTGGCAATACCTCCGCAGCACAGCACAGCACATGCGACTTACCGGTGTCGTCAATGTTGAGCTCAATAGCACCAGTCAAGCGGGCAGCAAGCAGCGCGCCGCATGCTGATGTCGCCGTCCACAACTTCATGGTTGCTAATAGTTTGTATGCGCAACGGCTTCTTCAGAGCCCCTCCAGATGTTGTATGTTTTCAAATCTTCTATGGATCCTTGACGGCCCACCCCGATGTTTGTGTAGACAACCGGCTGCGCCTCTTGGTCGGATCGCCGCGGAGAGAGTAAGAGAGTGATGATCGTATAACGCCTTGGCAGGAGGTGTTTGGCGATTGGGCGCCCAAAACGGTTGGACTCAGAGTGTCTCAGGAATCAGGTTGGATGTGAGGAGCGAGCGGCGGGGCAACCAGTGTCGACGGAAGAGAGGTAAAGGAAACAGCACGATCGAGCATAAGGAGCGACAAGGGTTGGCGGTAGTTGGCAGTGCATGGTGACGAGCGGATCCAGGTGTTTTGCCATCGCCAAGGTCTGGGCGCGTCGCGTTACATTGGGGGGCTCTTTTATTAGATGCAGCCTTTGTTCTGGGAATTGTAGAGCAGCTCTCAACCCCTGTCGATGTAGGAAGTGTTATAATGAAACGAGCGGCGAGCAACCTTAATGTAGTCCCAGATCGTTGCCTGCCGACGAGAAGCTACTTTAGGAGTGACTTGAAAGCTTTTGAAATCGAAAATCGATTTCAAGTGGACAACGCATGTTTCAGTCACGTGATGTCACCAATGCTGGGCTGGGATAGAAGACGAGTCTTGCCCTGATCTCCAGGGTCTAGTAGACTGGTATGGCGGGTGGGTGGGTCATCCTCCACAGCGGAGGGCTCCAGAAGGAATCTCCATCTCGCGTGGTTGCCATGTCCACGGGTACCTTAAGTATGTTTCGTTGTGTCTACCACGAGGCAAGACATTTTGACCTTGAAAATGCCGTCACATCTGCATACGCGTTACACAGGTATCGTAAGCTCGAGCATTCATACAGTAAGCCTTACTTGAGTCTATGGTTTGACTGTCATGGAACCTCACTTCTGTGCTTTCTGGTCGGTCCTCAAATGCGCTGCCGACAACTCCAGAAGATCAAGCCATCACTTGCCTCCGGCGGACTTGCGACGGCTTGAACGATGCGAAGCACCGCTAGAAGTATTGCCCGTCGCTGCGCGAGTGACAGCTGGTGCTGGTGTAGGCCGTGTGGCGAGACCCGAAGTGCCCATGCTGGCGACGCCGTCTGAGATGATATGCCTGTCTCCCGCCGACAGATACGGTCTGCGTTTCTTCTCTTGGATATCATCGTCCGCTTTGACGGGCGCGAAAGACTGTCATACGATTGTCTCAACGTCCTCAGCAATGTCCGACGCCGTCGTCATCTTGGTCCCCTGAACACCATCCTCCGCTTCGACCGGCTGCGCGACTGACTGCTGTTCTGCCATCTCAACATTCCCAGCAATGCCCGGCGGAGTCGTGAAGCTGGGCTTCTGCTCCTGCGCACCTTCCTTCACTTCGACCGACTGCTCGTCTTCCATCTCGTTTCCCTATGCAGCCTCCGGCATCTCGTCGTCACCTTCAATCTCTGACTCTGACTCGCCGTATATCAGTTCTTCGTCCGCGGCCATGCCCTGCTTGTCGAGCTCTGAACGCTGTAGTTTCTCCCGCTCTTCTTTGGTGAGAGAAGAGACTTTCAGGTCATCTTCTTGAGCCGTCGCCTGAACGACCTTTGCAAGATCGAGCATCTCTTTCATGCCTTCGGCTTGTTCTGCGGTTGGTGTATGGCGCGGACGTAGATACATCTCCTCGTTGAGTCTGACTGCTTCATCGGCATGCCAACCGAACCTCTCGAGTGCCGATTGCCCAAGAATCAAATGGAGTCCAGCACGATGGAGCTGACCTAGGCGAGCTTCTGGAAGGAGCTTGTTACAGAGGTAGAAGGCCTATGGATAGGGAAGTGTTGGCTAATCAATTGACAAAAACTGCGCTTTTCGACTAAGCGCTGCTTTAAGCGCTGCTTTACGTAGATCAGATGCATACCTCGTCGTACTCGTCTGCATCAAAATGATTCCATGCCCGAATGAACAAGGCTTCTAGCGTCGTGGCCACAGGATTGTCGCTTATGTCAGTGTCGCTGGTGGTAGGCATTTTGGGAGGCATCTCGCTGAGATGGGTTGGTAGAGGAACGTAGGAGTTTGATCGTGCAACGAATCATTGCAAGCAAAAGTCAAGCGGGTGCGGGTACGGGATCCTTGAGGCTACACAAAAAGAAAGAAACGGCCATTGCCTACTTCCAGCTGCATAGCTTTCCATCATCGTCTTTCACTCCCAAGTTCGTTGCCGCACATTCTGGCCACCCCATTATGATAACAATCTCAGCACTACGCCCCACTATGAGCGGCGTTGTACATAGCCATGGCCTGTTACCTCTAGATTAGCACGCGATCGAAAACCATCAACCAGGTCAAATCAAAATCGAAAAAATTCGGAAAATTCGGAGAATTCGGAAAATCGAACAGGAAAGACTCACCTGGGGTGCTCTGGTTTGCATGAATACAGTACCAGGACCCGAAAATTTGCAGATCAAGCCCTCCCCAGCGGCTAAATTGCTGATGATGCCGCCAGACGCAATACGTTCAAGCGTGTACTTGCAGTTCCACGCAACCAGATGGCCGTTGTCGATGATGTACTTCTCGCCCTCGCGAAGCTGAGATCGAGAGAACGTCAGTTATGTGCATAGGTTCCTCACCTTGCAAGCCGAATTCATTGTACTCACGTCTTTGCGAATAATGGCACCTAAGCTCTGAATCCACAAGATGCCGGTGCCGCTGAATTTGCAGACGAACAGGCCTTCACCGGAGAACATGGCCTTGGTGAAGCTCTGCGCTTTGAAGTCCTTGATAACACCAGTCGTGCACGCCAGGAAAGCATCTTTGCTAGTACTCCAGGTCTCTTTGCCAGTCAATCGGATGTTCGTAATATCACCGAAAGAGAACGGAGCAAGCAAAAGCTCGCCTGGCCCTGTGTAAGTAGACACAGACATCTCGCTGCCAGTAACGAACTTCTTCATGCTGAATTTGACTGCGCCCTTGAGGGTCATGGACGGCGACATGGCGATCATGGTGCCTGGCTTGGCTTCCAGGGGACAACCTACGGCCAACTGAATGGTCACGATGGTGTTGCTGTCGCGATGGCTGATGCGGTAGCTTCCGCCGTTGAAAGTGCCCACGTCGTCCACGGTTGCGCTCGCACCTGTGAAGTGGCCTTGTGGCGGAGCGCCCCCTGGCATGGTCGATTGCCTGCTGGTGTTGTACGGGCGTTCTGGTTCTTTTTGCTTTTCCTGAGGGTACGAATCTGCTGGAGGTCCTGGGTAGTATGGGAGCTTTTGCTCTTGCTGCTCCATTGGGCTTACCCCGGCGGCGTTGTTACCAACATTGCCATCCGGGAGGGGAGGGGAGACGGCAGGCGGAGGAGCGAAGTGTTGTTGTGACGGTGGAGCATATTGTTGTTGTGACTGTTGCTGAGGTGTGTGCTGTGCTTGGCCTGGTGGGGGATAGTAGTTTTGCTGGGATTGCTGGGAGTCTAGAGGCGGAGGCGCATATTGTTGTTGTTCTACAAAGGTTAGGTTCGAAGGATCCATGGACAGCTTGCATTTGTTACCTTGAGTAGGTGGCGGAGCTATATGCACTGTCAGTTGTTTATCCAGCTACCATCACGATCGAGGGTGTCCACCCACGAGGGAAGTACTGCTGATTGGAAGCCATAGTGTGTGATCTTGTCAGGAGCTGGGTACTGGAGAGTACAGTATAGGTGAACAATACAGAGTGACCTGGTCGTTTCGCAGTAGTATGAATTATGTGTCGTGTACACTCCGATGCTCTTCACGATGTAGCTCACGCGCAAGATAGTGTTCAAAGTCAAGGCAGGAGCAAATTGGACAAGAGGAAGGAAGACGAAGAGAGAGCGAAAGACGAAATAGAGCAAACAATAATGTAAGCCATTTCATCCACCCCAGCAGCCGAACCGCGGTCTTGTCGGAGACCTGCACGCAATTGAAGGCGAAGACGCCATTGGATGAAGTGCGGCGGCTAGAGATCAGCTGGCGCTTATTCTCAGTGGCAGTGGCAGTGGCAGTGCCCCATCAATATTATCACCCTATGGTACCGTGATGTTGTGTAAGACCTGATGTGGACCTGATGTAGTATGCTGCCACACATGCTCGGGAAGGCGATTGGCAGACCTTGGCTCTTTGATGTCTGTTGACGTAGTGGAATGAAACGAACAGCGACATGGAAATGTGAAACTGTGAAAGGTGGTATTTGTTCTAGCTTCCAGCATACGGCCGTGCTTCCCCAGTCAGTTCGGATGATAGCCGAACCGTCGAACTTCTGCGTCCAGTGCCATCCTTCCCTTCACAGCTTGAGGTTGTTCCCATTTCGATACCGATGTCACGAGCTTATGTTGCATCAAATCCTACAAGTGACACGACTGTCTCAGCCACTCATGGCATCAAGTATGCTATTGACTCATCCCCTAGACAGGCACACGTGTCAATGGAGGAACATGCCACCATCCTTCAAAAAAGCAGATTCAAGGACCTCTAATGACGATTTGAATGGAAATGCGACGAGATCGACTGCGACGTACCGACATACTAAAAAGCAGTGGCACTTGCAAACATGATGTGAGATGTACATGTATTCGCCTCATGCATGCAGTCTTTACCGCGATCAATTCTGGCTTCAATAACCTCGAGTCGCAGTCGACTCAGCCCTCCACTCCTCTCTGTAGTCGAGCGCGGGGGGCTTGTAGGGCGGCCCTAAATCAGGCGGCCTTGGAAACCTCGAGACACGTGACTTTTGACCTCACTTGCGCTCCAGACCTCACTCCATCGCGCATTCCATTTTGGGCTGTCAAGCAAGCAAACGTATGCTACAGCGCTGTCCTGTCATGAGAGAGCATCAAGTTAATATGAACACAAAGTGTTTCGCAGTTCTTTGCTGATGCAACTCCTTTTCAAAGTTGACAGGAATTCGGGACTGCCCTACAACCATGATTGGCTTGCGCTCAGCCTGCCTCGAGCGCAGCACACGCTAACGCTATTGAGACACCGTAGTGGGACGAGCAGGGCGGTCTCTCGTGAAGGATCACGCATGACTGAAGGTGAGCCATAAGCAACAAGTATCCCTGCCATTGAACTTTTGTCTTCCTCTTCCTCCTCCAGACTCCCTCCCCACCCGATAGCATTGAACTGCGGTGTCAATATAGCCTGGCAAACAGACTGTACCAGCGCGCCAGAAGTCGACTCGTCTCGCCAAGTCGCCGCCGCATCTTGCTTACTGCATTGCTCGTGCAACGACGATCCGAGTGTTGCCTAGTAATCGGCTGCACCAGAAGTAATCATACCGCAAGGAAATACAATCACCACAGCAAACACGCCACAAACATCTCCAACGTTGCCCTTATGGCCGCTTCTCACCAATTCTCGGCTTCGCCTGTCCCCACATACATCATCTACCGCGATGTGCCTGAAGGCCAACTTTACGACCCCACCGCAACCCTCGCCTTCTTCCCGCCCAAAGACTCCGATGAGCTGTTTGATGCCTTGAGGGCCAAATACCCACATCTCAAATCTCATTCCGAGCGCATGCGTGACGCCACGATTGAGTTCCTGCTCGAGGAGCGTGAGGCTGAAGCCCTCTCGGCTAATGTTTCCCCCGACATGCCCTCTCTATACGACTCGATGAACGATTCATTGAACGGCACCTCTCCGTGGCAACAATCCTGGCCATCAGCAACGATGACCACTCTCAGCAGCCCAGACATGACCAATTTCGCAACTCCAGCTTTCGGTAACTCGCCCAAGCCGCAAATTCCTCACCTCGTTCAACAACAATCTTCAGCAGCGACACCCAGCACGCCTGCGATCGATCAGATGACCAGCGTATTCAGCCTATCAACAAGTGAGCAGCCGAAGCAGCGGGTCAGGCGAAAGATGACTGAAGCCGAGAAGGTTGAGTACCGCAAGCGCAGGATTGTGAAGGCATGCGACAAATGCTCCAAGCGCAAGCGAAAGGTACGCCTCCTTCCTACCTTCTTTCCTTCCTTACGTACGCAGCGACGATGTGCTAATTCTTACATCTTATTAGTGTGTGCACAACCAGCCAGCCATCGAAGGATTGAAGGGCGTCGCGGACAAGCCCGTCACGCACAAGGTGTCCAAGTCTCGGTATGTCGAGCCTCGCGCTCGTAGCTCGAGGAGCTATCATGAGCTAACGATTAACCTTGCAGTCACAACGCCGTAAAACAAATACCAAACGCCGAGACCACGCTCGACTTCAGCAACTTCGACGCAACCAGTTCCAACACTCTCGTTGGAGACGGACTGATAGGAGGGTACGAGGACGGAGGTTACGAAGACTTCACCCTCATGTTCGACGATCCGACACTTGACTTCAGCTTCGACGACTTCATGCCGTTTGATCCGCTGACCTTTAACACCGAGCGGGACAACTACAGGCAATGTGGTCAGGACTTCAATGCTGATGCTAACGGACGACCTTGTGACACACGTGCATACCGCAACTCGAGTTCGTCGGATTCGAGCGGAAACAACAACTTCGCCAATCACACCGAAGGCACAAGTTCCGCGGACAACTTTGTCGACCTGATGATTCCGCACGGCTCACAGATTGTCAACAATCCTAGGTCTCGAGATCGCTATGACCTAAGCAGGCACCAATTTGACACCCCACAAGCAAGTCACGGGCCATCATTAGATGCTGGTCAACTTGAAGAGCTTGGGTCGTCGTACTCGCCCGGTGGTCACAAACTACCTCTACAGCCCACGCACACTGCGCACACGCACGAGATGCAATCCCCAAGCAGCTCTTCGCAGGCCAATAGCAGTAGTGGCGGAAGCTTGTCAAGCGATGGAGGACTAGATAGATGCACCGGTGATGCCGTGTCGCTACCAGTACCGAGTGCTGACGAGCGAGTACAACTGAACACCACACAACGCCGTTCCCGCAAGCCAGCGGCGAACGTGGCAAGATCTCCTTCGGGAGCTACACCAGAGTCAAATGCTCTACACCACCGCTTGCGCAGTGCTCCTGCGCTGCAGAGTGAGCTTTCATCTACCTCCGTGACAAGCTCGGGCATCATTTCAGAACCAAGAGATGCTGCTACTCTTGAAGGAAGGCCCACTGCTTCGATCAGAAACCGAAGCAGTCTACAGACGTCACTTGGTGACAAGACGCAAAGTGCACCTTCTGCGAGGCCATCAAGGCCAAGAGGGCCAATTGAGCCGGTCAGTCTTCGTTCTGACGATACAAGACATCTCGCTCGAGCATCGGCGCCACTGTCATCGCTGCAGACGAGAGGTGCATCTTCTCTGCTTGCACGCCCATCGCCATTTGACAGTACTGACAACGGAAACGCCCGGTCAACCGAGCTCTTCCGCCTCAAGAATCGCATGCCAGCGTGGCATGACGTCTCCGTGCCCAGTGCGAACAGTAGGACAGCATCAAGTGGGCAGTCGGCTCAGGCCAACGGCGGTGCGTACCCGCGGCTTGACACCACCAGTTCTGCCACGACAACTAGCTCCGCCGCATTGGCGACGCAGCAACGTGATCGTGCCGAAAAGGCACCCTTGGCAACGTCGATCGCGAAGAGCAAGAACAACGCGACCGAGGCCGCTGCTGCTCGCATGCTCTTCACCGAGAGCGAGACTCACCGCGAGAAGGATCACCACGGCAGATCCACAAGATTGGAAACCATCGCTGCCATCGCACAAGCCACCCCGGCTTACACGACTATGTTCATCGGCCTGGCTATCCTGGCTGCTGTCGTTCTTGCACTGATGCTGAGCTCCAATCGCTCTCACGCTCCGATCTCGATCCTCGCAGTCGCGTTCCAAACCCTCGCTGCCAACGACAGCACGCGCTCTCGCCTGTCCCGAGTCTTCACCTCCTCGCTACAGCGCAAGCAGCAAACGACCTCATCCTTCGGGATGATAGCTCCACTCCGGCTACTCGGCTGTGTGTGAAGATCCTTCGATACTGCCTGCGAACCTCCGCCCTGGAAGTTCCTTGTGGTCGAAGAATCGACCCCAAAAATTTCCTTGATTTCTCTGATTTACATTTCTTTTGCGTTCGGTTTGCCGGCCCGGAGAGCCACTAAAGACAGAGGACCCACGAGAGTGCCCATCGAAGCGTTTGCATGATTTATACTATTTCGCTCTGACTTTTGCTGGAGGGTCGGTTTAGCAAGCTTGGGCTGGAGCTCTGCCTTTACGATCTCCATGAAAAGCACTCTACCAAATCACGCAATAAGGCATTGATCATACTCATACTTTTCCCTCTGTGTTTGAATGCGATGTCCATATGTTAGACGGTGTAGAGGCTCAACTGTCAACATTGCTGCTTCTGCCTCTACCTGATGAGGAAACAATTGAAGCAATGAGCGTTGTCACCGTGTGACCATTCCCCGTCTTTGATCATCATCTTCGCCACGACCAAGCCACAAGTGTAATCGACCAGATGATCTCGCAACTAAACACCAACGACCTGGTCATACCCATCAAATTGAATGCTCAAGTTCTTAAAAAACCAATGCATGTGTTGTATTGTTTCGGCCACCCAAACCCTTACCCTACATAAATGTCGATTTGAATGAAACGACGGCTGACACGTGACGTGTGTGCGTACGAGGGTTGAGAAACACAGGAATGACATCGTAGAGAATTATCAACTTAATTGTTTGTTTGTGGTTTTGTTCGTAGGGACCTATGTAATCCTTCGACACAGCCAAAAGAGCATACACACAAGGCGTCTATGTAAAAAGCCCTCCTGATCAACCGACACAGACAACCACTGTGTCAGTGATGATCCGAGTATGTCCATGGGAAGAAAAAGAGTAAGAAGGAGGAATGAAAGGAAAAGAAAAGAAAAGAAAAGAAGCCAACGGTGCATAAGGGGATGGATGGTTCGCCAGGAAGAAGGCAAAGTCACGCTTTCGTCAAGTCGTTTCTTTCTCGTATTCGCAGGTTTGGTCGTGTCATGTCGCGCATTTGCCCATCCGTCTTGCCTCTTCCTCTTTCCTCCCATGCTGCAAGAACTGTCGTAGCGTGACGTGACGTGCGTTGCCTTCGCGATCGGCTTGGCGTCCATGGTCATTATCATCATGATCGTCGATCAACGCCTGTATCGCTTCCCAGAGACGTCGTAATAATATTCCTTTTCGTAGATGCGTTCCTCGTACGCACTCCTTGGAGGTGGTGGCGCAGGCGCGGGAACCGGTGGTGGAGGTAGCATCTTCGGCAAACGCTCGAGTTCCTCGCGCTCCCACTGGATTTCGCGGATGCGCTCGCGTCGTTCGCGACGGATGTCTTCGGTCAGCTCAACGAGGCGGAGAACGTCTTCCTATTTGGTGGGTCAGTAATCGCGTCTCTCGATGAAATCTCGAACAGGCAACTTACGTAACGTAGGTATTCGATCACGTAGAAGAACTCTTCCGTCTCTTCATATTCATAACCCATCTCTTCGACAGCTTCTTTGATCACCAAATCTTTGGTGACCTCTGTCCACATCTTGTCCTTCGTTCTTCCTTTCTGGGTGCCTTCTGTGATCCTGCGCTCTGTGATGCGGATTTCCTCTGACGTCTTTGGAGGTGGTGGTGGGAGAGGAGCTGGCGGTGGCGGTGGTGAGCGCGGGTTTGGTGCACCGAACTCGCCCTCGTAAATTCTGTCGCCGGTTTGGAACTTGCTTCGCCGATCACCATTGTATCGCTGCCATGTAATTTCTTGACTGCCGCCACCTTTGCCGTCCATGCGAACACGCTCAGTGCCAGGTGGAACGTCTACAAGACCCCAATCTCTTGTCGCACCATCATAAGCCTCGCCGGGGTAGCCACGAGAAGCGGCGCGGCGCATGTAGTACTCTGCCTCTGCAGCAACGTCATCGTCGTAGTTGCGTCGGGATGGAGGAGGCGCAGGTGAAGGAGAGCGCGGGCGGCGTGTTGCAACGCTGCGAGACCGAGCCCGCGGAGCCTCTGAAGGTCGTGCACTACGCGAACGGTGGCGATCTTGTTCGATGATAATATCCTCGTCAAAGTGCTTGCCGTTACGGGTGCCAGACCGATGGATCTCAATCTCGAGATTATCTTCATGAGGAGGACTAGGTGGAGCTGGAGCTGGCGCAGGCGCAGGCTCAGGTGGCGGTGTTGGTCGACGGGCAGGTTCTATGCCGTGGTCGATATGGCGATGGTGGTGAATAACTTCCTGGATGATCGGAGGTCGGACAATGGGCTCTGGTGGAGGTGGAGGTGGCGGCGCTGGGGCTGGCGGAGGAGTTGGCTCTCGTGGCGGCTCCGGGGTTGGCGATCGCTCTCTTCTGCGAATGATGATCTCCTCCCGCTCGTGATCACGCGGTGGCGGCGGTGGGCTGGGAGAACGTGGACGACGAATAATCCATTCTTCTTCTTTCTTTCCTACGAGTATTCCGCGACTGCGGGAGCGAGGTCGAGGTGCGGGACGCGACTGCTCCCGGATATGAATGTCGATTTCGTCCTCGTGTTGACGCCCTCTGTGTGAGTGCCGATCGCGAATATCGATATCGATATCCTCCCTCTCCCTTTCAACGGGACGGGTGGGCGGTCCTCCACCACCGCGTCTGAACCGGATCTCCTCGACGTCACGCTCGTGGTACTCGCTTCTTGGTGGAGCCTCGCTTTTTGCATATTCACTCTTGGCCGGCGGCGAGCGAACTCGGTGTTCGCGTATGTCGATGTCGATCTCTTCCCTCGCTCGCGACGGAGGACCTCGACTTGGAGCCTGGCTCTTTGCCCGGTTCTCTCTGAATATGATCTCTTCATCCGCAGGGCCGCCTCTCTCACTGCTCGGGTAAGGTGGACGGCGGTCTCCTTCTCGCTCTCGTTCACGCTCGCGGATAATGATTTCCCTCTCAACGTCGGCCGGATGCTTGGAACGGACAGTTTCGTTGCTGCGACGTCTAGCAGGAGGCCTCCAAGTGTCCTCTTCCCTTTCTCTTTCCCTCACAACCAGAGGGCCGGCATGACTCTTGCCGTAATCTTCGCGAAGAAAGTCAGGCTGACGACCAGGTCGCTCCGAGCGGCGATCAGACAGTACAGTGGCAGGCTTCCTTGTCTCGCGGATTTCCAGTTCAGGCTCATCGTAGCGGGAGCGAACGTAGTCGCGCTCGTCGTAGACGTCAGCGTAGCGTCTAGACATGGTTGGTGACAAAGCAACTGCCTAGTAGCTACGACGCAGATAAGGCTAGAGTTGGCCAGTGATGCTGTAGACGCGAGAGTGAGAGTGAGGTCGTAGCGACAAGTCAGTGGCAGGCGTGTGTGAGTGCAAGGCAGTACAGTAGTTGAGGTCACGGGCGCGGATATGATGAATGTTTCAAGCCTCCTGCAGTGAGGTGGGGTTATCCACGAGCAGCGGGGCAAGCGGGAGGAAGACGAGGCGATATGCAAAGAGAGACACGTGAGGCGGTGAGTGTGGTGGAGGGGAGAGAGAAGATGGATAAGGAGTATGAGGAGGGAGAGAGAGGTGAGGATGACAACGACATGCTACATCAACTTATCGAGCAAGCGCAGAGAGGTCAGGTCCAGCCACATCGGAGGCAGCTACCTTACTGCTGCTGCTTAACTTTGGGCGCCAGCGATATGGCGGGCGGGCACGGGCCTTGGACGGCTACGTCAAGTGACAGGGATCAATCAAGAGATTTCGAGACATTGCATGCATGTGAGAGGTGTCATCAGCGACCATCAGCAGCATGAGCGACCTTTTCTGTGTGAAAGCGACGTGATCGGTGTCCCGATACTAACTCTCTCTACTGTAAGCGCCCGACTCTTGGCTAGCTCAGTACTGTACATGCCTTCCAAGTTATAATACTGCACTACCGCTGCATGTTCAAGCCGTCGAGGCGATGTCACGTACTCAACAGGCGACTCTGGAATCGCATCTTACTACTGCTACTGCGAGTGCCATGCTGCCAAGTACGCTGTAATTGCTTGATGTTTGAGATAAAAGCGCTTCTATTCTCTCCTCCAATACTTGGAACGCCGACGCTACATCGGGTGGTGTATTGGTATTTTTATCTATTGGGAAGATCTGCAGGGGTCAACGTGGAAGACATGGAGGCTAACTCTAAACTCAACCGTCGGTATGGCTCGGTGGTACAAGTGGCGGATGGTTGCGGCAGTAGTACATGAGGAGCTTCAAGCGCGGCCGGCCATGAAGCTGCGCTGCTACGGGTGATCAACCACCAAGGCATGTACGCGTACCATAAAGGCACATCCAACCCAGCCTTCTCATCCATTTCAACCCATCCCAGTTCATCGCATCACATCCCCACTCCCCAGCCCTCCTCCGCCAACCAACCCAAAACCTCGTCGACAGCCACGCTTGCATTGGCCGACCTAGCACCTTCACCCTCAGGCCCCGGATCCAAACGCCACTCGACATTGCGTGTCTTGTTCTTCAACACCTCCATCACATAGCCGCCTCCAATTTCCACATCTGTTACACACCTCATCATAGCTTCGGCGACTTCTTCTGGCTCGACCCAAATCTGAGTCGCGTCGACCATCTGCATTTTTTCCGCATGTTCGGTCCACAGAGGCGTTTTGATCATGCCTGGAGCGACGCCGTTGACGCGGATTCCGATGGCTGCTTCTAGAGGTGCTAGGGAGCGGATGAGACCATTCATGCCTATGGTAATGGGAGTTAGCTGGGCATGATCAACGGAATTGAAGCAGAATGTGAAATGACTGGAGTATGTTGATCGAAGCACAGCAAGACATACCATGCTTGGAGGCAATGTACAGAGGAATCGGGAAACCTGGCATCTGGCCCGCGATACTTGAGATGTGAACGATGCGCTTCGGGTTGCTAAAACCTGCTTTGCCTTTGGTCGAAGTTGGGGTTGGGTTCAGCCAGCGAGAGATTGCTAGCTGCGTTGTCCGGATGGGATGGACTAGGTTGATGTCTAGACAAGCGTAATGGCCGACTCCATTGGCACCATGGGGGTCGTCTCTGGACTTTGCAGTTCCCGGTGGATGCCAGAAATTGGTCCAGTGAGGCTCAAAGATACCAGCACCGGGGCATACCTGTTAATACCGTTCTCAGCATGATGATTAAAAAATTGGATGTCGATGTTCTGGAAGAAGGCCAAACACGTACGATATCTGCACCGCCGAACTCTTTCTCGGCTACATCAAACATGTTCGTGAGTTGATCCCACATCACCACATCAGTCTTGACGAAAACTGCACGTGGCTGTGTCGTGTATTCATCGACGAGCTTCTGTGCTTCAGGACGCAATGCAAGATCGGCGATAACTACATTGCAATTCTTCTCTAGTAGCATCTTTGCGAAAGAGTAATTGATACCTGTCGATCGTTAGACTGATGCTACTTTTGCTTACAGCAGTTGATGGGATTCGGCGGCGTACCCGAACCAGCTCCCGTGATGATAGCTGACCTGCCATCAACAGAGAAGGGTGCAGCCGCGTCTGTCATCGTTTGGGATGTTGAATTGTGTGGTTGATGTGTCTTTCACTGTCGGTTGTTGTGCAGACAAGTCTCCATCACTGGAAAGACCACAACACCTTTATACTAGAGTTCTTCGCTGTCTCCATCGTGGTGGACCATAGCATCACTATGGCGGGGTTTCTTCGAACGCCGAGGGCTCAAGTCACCGGCCGACTCCATTCGGTTGATCAAGCTCCGATGTGGATTTGAAGCCCGTATGAGCTACGGAGAATACGCAGCTCTGTGAGTACATCAGGAGCAGTCAACTGCGGTGTCTGAAGCAGTCGATTTTGATGTCGACGAGATGCAAAAATCTGGGCAAGTGGCAAGATGTTGTTACACGCCTCATCACCGCCGCCTTGATCGAAGACCCATCTGATTGGATGTTTCATCTTCAAAGTGGGTTTCGGGGAAGCTGGTCCTTGATCCCCCCTTCCTTCCCTTCCGTGCTTATTCCATGGCAAAAATAGCCCAGGCTGTCGGGATTGTTGTTGTGCTGTCTATTCGAGCCGATGCACTGCACTATGATGTTTTTTGCAATCTAGCTGGCCGATTCGGGTATATCGAGAGCTCGAATCCTCGAATTCCCTGCCATATGTTGCAAAAGTGATGTATATCACACGATTCACCTGCAAGCGTGCACAGTTTCATTCGTCCAGATCGTCTCGTCTCGCGCCGCACGGAACCCTCGTGGGTCTGGAGTAGCCCGGGTTCCCCAAAGGGAGTGGAGGTGGAGACATTTTGGGGCAAGAGCGTGGGGACGCGTGCGAAATGACGTTAGTGAATCGTCTAGAAGGGAGCTCAGGAAAAGTGCCCTGAAGTGTTGAATACCTTATGTACATGTAAGCGTGAGGTTACACACACTTCGACAAGCTCTTTTCACATCAACAAACGGCGGCACTCGTCTTCAACTTCACTCACAACCTCACAGCAACAACATCCCTTCTTTACATCTGCCTCTTACTCGGGATCCCTGTCCCAGCAATCTAAACATCCTAACGGCCAGCCCTGCACTGTCGCGGCTCGAGTCTTGGTACGTTGTGCACTGCGCCCAAGACCCCTTCTAGACCACCAACTCCCATCAAGCACCACGCGTTCTCTACGTCCGAGCATCAGTCACGAGCCATTGGGCATTGCTGAGCTGTCTCACGACTTTCGAGGCAGCGCTGGCATTATCCACACCATCTTTTCATCTACATCCACCGACTGCACCTCTCACCTCATCTCACCTCACCTTATCCCTCACAGCTAATCTTTCCCCTGCCCTCACAGAAACACCACAATGTTCCGCACAAACATCCTCCTCAGACAGGCCGCGCGCGCCTCGGCCACTGCTGCCGTGCGCCCTGCCACTTTCACCGCTGCACCAATCGCGAACTCCGCCTCCCGCGCATTCAGCAAGGTCACACCGAAGTTCGACAAGCTTTCGGCGGAAGACCCAAAAGACGACGACCGTCACGACAAGTTCACAACATCCTCGGCGACTGAGACCGGCCACGAAGGTAGTGCCTCGCGTACCGACGACTCGATCCGCTACGAGCACCCTGATGACGAGAGCGAGCTGCCTTCTTCCAAGCCCGTGCAGGGTCGCGGTCGCAACCTGCGCACACTGGCCAGCTTTTCGCTGGACGACAAGGTCGGCGTCGTGACTGGCGGCGCCAGAGGTCTGGGTCTTGTCATGTCCCAAGCCATGGTTGTGTCTGGTGCCGATGTCGCTATTGTCGACATGAACAGTAAGTGTCATATACTTTTCCGCTCGATCACTGAGAGATTCAGCTGACACTCATCTTCCAGAGGACGAGGGTGAGAAGCAAGCCGCGGCTCTTGTCGCAGAGTTCAAGCGTGAGAACCCAGGCGCGAGAGACATCCCTCGCGTCACCGCACACTACGCCGATGTCTCCAAGCCGGAGTCGGTGACCGCAGCTCTTGACGAGATCATTGCGCAGCACGGCAAGATCGACAACCTCGTCACCTCGGCCGGATTCACCGAGAACTTCCCAGCCGTCGACTACCCGCACGACCGCATGCAGAAGCTGTGGGGTGTCAACGTTGACGGCACCTGGCTGTTCGCTGTCGGCGTCGCGAAGCACCTGATGGAGCGCAAGGCCAATGGCAGCATTGTCATGATCGGATCCATGAGCGGTGCCATTGTCAACGTTCCTCAGCCGCAGGCTCCCTACAACGCCGCCAAAGCCGCCGTCAGGCACATGGCTGCGTCGCTCGCTGTCGAATGGGCCCACGCCGGTATCCGCGTCAACTGTATCTCTCCGGGCTACATGCTCACCGCGCTGTAAGTATTATTGGAGAAACAAAACTTCGGAAAGTAGCGTACTGACCATCGATGCAACAACAGCACCAAGAAGATCCTCGACGACAACCCAGAGCTCGCCGAGAAATGGATCTCCCTCATCCCGCAGGGCAAGATGGGCAGGCCCGAGGACCTCATGGGCGCCGTGACATTCCTGCTTTCCGACGCTTCCGGCTACATGACCGGTTCCGAGCTGCGCGTCGACGGCGGCTACACCGTGACTTAAAGCACGAGAATCAGCTGCAGATCATGACCACCGATACATGAGAGCCTGTGCGACAGGATGATCAAAAACTAAAAGCGCGTTAGAAAGGTGCATAGCAACATGAAGGGAACAGAACAGATCGTGTACGATACGAGATCGGGAGTCGGCGTCTGGCGCATGGGGTTCACTTACAATGGGGGCTGAGAAAGAAAAGGTGTAAAACCCATAATCATTGCTGGAGTCAGTACAACAGGATATCTGGTCTCGGTTACTTTCCGCTGGCCAGTCTGCGAAGTTGATGGTATGCACTGGTAGTTGCGCATGCAGCGAGTTAGCAGTACCAAGTCAGTCAGTCAGTTAATCAATCAAAAACTCTGGCCAGAATACTCCTTCCAATACCGCGAGAAACGAAATAGTAGGCACGGCAATGGGGCTTTGGATGCGGAATGAAAGGCCTTTTGGTTCAAGGTTCCTCTCCAGTCCCATCACAAAACAGACCTACAGTGCTGTCCTGCGCCATTTTGTGTGAAGTTAGTGTGACATAGGTCGCGGATCAAGGGAAGCTGAAAGCCTGAGGTGCTTTTCGAAACATCCTCTCTCCCACCCCGTTATTTCCGGACGACATTGAGTCTCTTTCTTTGAGTTCAGGGACTTTGTTCTGGAAAAGAGGAGGTGAGGTTGCGATCATCCTATTTCGTCATCTTCTCTATAGTAGTAAGGTAAGAAAAGAAAAGCTTGTATACCCTTTCGTGCACGTGTTGGTTTTTGCAGATCTCCTGCCGTCATGTTTGTTAGTTACAGTATGTACTGTCGAAGAGAAGCCGACATCATGTGGAAAAGACCAGTTGACGCTACTATTTCTCGGGATCCGCGGCGAGTCATCGGGTAGTCATACATGACCGGACATCTGACAATATTTCTCGCGATCGCTGCGCGATGAATCATAAATCAAGCAATTTGATGCGTTTTGTTTGGTGACTTGCGTTTCTACTTTCAAAAGGCGCGGCAAGCCTCGGCTTTGCAATTGCTGCCCCATTACGGCCCCACGCTGAAAGATAGACGCAACTGCCCGGCGCAATCGTGACAACAGACTATAGGGCGATTTGTAGCCCAGAAGTGGATTGCATCAACTCACTGATGTACTGTTTGATATTCGATTTTTTTGAACAACACACCCGCATGACATGGAGACGTTCCAGGGAAACCCAATCCCTGCACCGAACAACTCCCCTCCTCTCCTCGGTGGCCTCCCTCCCGACAAACCTCAAATTTAGCCTCAAATGGTACTGATCCTCGTGCGTAAAGTAGAACAACAGCCTCGCTCCGAGAACCGGCGGTAAGGCGCGGCGGGAAAGCCACAACTGCATACTACTACAGTACTACCACTGTATGTATGGCATGTCAACGGGCCTGCACCAGCCACACATCGCCCGGCCGCTGATAACTGACAAACTGATAGCCCCGCGATACGTGATTGGTCGGTTTGCTATCTACGTACGGGTCCTCCTGCCGCATCCGACGGGCGGTGTAGCACGCTTGCGTGTGAGGTTGTGAAGATACCCGTTTGACTCTTTTATAAACCCTGTGCTTGTCACTCGGCGAGCCGGGCAATTGATACGAAGGGCGCAGGGGGAAAGGGAAGAGAGCGATTTACGTGTGATGTTGTTTCCCCGGATGGACTACTACTTGAGCGTTATACACGAAGCTGTGAGAGCTATAAGTGCGAGGCTATTTTGGCGCGCTGTATAAGGGATGGAACCGCCAAAATATACCTCAAAACGGTGAGGGAATTCGCTAGCGATTGCGTGCTTTTCTTTTTTCGTCGGTCTTCACAGGACATGCGATCGAGGCAGATTGATTCAACCGTACCGTACGTACCGTCTCGACCGTGTGGAAGTAGGTTCAAGCAGTGACGAGCAGCGCACGTAAGATGTGTCAATTGCCCGGTGCCTGAACCGCAAGAATCCCGCAAAAATCTCCAGCCCAGCCTAGCCGAGAAACTGCGGAGGATGGGCAAAGCAACTTTGGAGTTCTATACTCATCTGGACCCTGACGACCACGAAGACAAGGCCAGACCGCGATGATGTTACCTTTGCTCTTACTGTTACATCAGGTTTTCACGTCTTGTCCTATGTCAGGATCTTGCTGGAACACAATCACGTCGCCGCTCGTACTTCCAGAACTCCGTGGGATATGCGGGTGCAGAATGCAAGAGTGTCGTGTGCCCAGGGCCGCGCCGCAGTGTCTGCACTGCCGGCCAAGCGGGCTTTGTCAAGGTTAGTAGTGTTGGGGCCCATCGTAGGTTCGCGGGTCGATGCGATGATCGCCGTGACGACGGTTTGGCAGTTTGTTTAGCAGCGCGGAGGGCTCAGGTTTCTGATCGCTGCACACTGCAGAGTATTGGCAGGTACCGCGGCTGGGAGGAGGTAATCGCTGGTTTGCTATTGGGGATTGCGGTAGTGGGTTATGATGAGCTTAACCAGATGTTCGCCGTTGCTCGGGTGGGAGCATGGGGTGAGGTGATGGGGTGTGAATGTGATGGAGATAGTGACTGTGATTATGCTCATTGGATCGCTTGTGACAAAGAGATAGCTGAGGGCTCGCTTGCTGGCATTGTTCATATGCGCCCCAAGATAGCAGTCCCGACGTGAGTATAAGGAGACAACGAATAATAATACACTCACTTGCGGTACTTCTTACCCCATCACCCAAAGATCGAAGCAAACGGTGTGTCAAGCGCGCCCTCTCGACCGACTGCGCGCGTTTCGCCTACGAAAATAGAGTGGCCAACCAGACGGCGTCCCAAGGTTACGACAAACCGAAACCAGTGAAAGTGTTCGAGGCCAAGCACAGAAGGCTGAGCCACACGAGCGAGTCCCAGCACAGGGCCTTAACGGTGACCTCTGGTCCAAGCTTTTCGGCAGAATCCATTCGCGCCGCCGCAACAAAGTAGCGATCAATAAGACCATCTTACTCCCTCCCCCTCCCCTTCCTATCTACAACATCAACACCTCCTCCCTCCAAGCTTTCGGGCAATCACTCCAATCACTCCAAACCGCATCCATTGCACTCGCTCCACGAGGACAAGCACCAACATCTACATCAACACCCAAGATACCCCGCGATAAACAGTCAACATGGTGAGTTTATCGCCAATCGCCAACCAAAAACACTCGCCCTCGAATATTCACTAACCTCTGTTCTCAATACAGGCCACCGAAAGCCCCTACATCTCTAACGCTGCCAACGTAAGCCATTTGCGCGTCCTGTAACACAGAAGGAATCTGTACTGACAATGCGCAGCTTCAGAAATACCTCAACTTAGATCAGCGCGGCAGCGTCATCGCCGAGTATGTCTGGATTGATGCCAACGGCGGCACTCGCTCAAAATGCAGGGTGAGCATACACAATTGCCCTATCTCTCCATTATTACAACAACAATACCGTCATGCGTATTCCCGAACGTCGCTCTGGTACCTGTCTTTCGGACTTCGGCACTTCTCGGAGGGCCTCTGACGTCCCTCGGCCCACTGCAAAGATCCAGATCGGCGTTTGGAAAAAACGGAAGCGCACCATGACGCACATTCTGGTCACGATCGATCATTTGGACATCATTCGCTAACATTTTCCTCTCTGCAGACCCTGAAGAAGAAGGTCGAGTCCGTCAAGGACCTACCCGAGTGGAACTTTGATGGCTCGTCAACGGGCCAGGCCCCCGGCGACAACTCCGATGTCTACCTCCGCCCCGTCGCCTACTACCCCGATCCCTGGAGACTCGGCGACAACATCCTGGTCATGTGCGAGACCTGGATGGCCGACGGCACCTCCAACACCTTCAACTTCCGCCACGATGCCGCTCTCTTGATGGAGGCCAACGCCGACAAGGAATTCTGGTTCGGTCTTGAGCAAGAGTACACCCTCCTCGACGCCTACGGCTGGCCCTACGGCTGGCCCAGGAACGGCTACCCCGCTCCTCAGGGTCCTTATTACTGCGGTAACGGTACCGGCAAGGTCTTCTGCAGAGACATTGTTGAGGCTCACTACAAGGCTTGCCTGTACGCTGGTATCGAGATCTCTGGCACCAACGCCGAGGTCATGCCCGCTCAGTGGGAGTACCAGGTCGGCCCTTGCACTGGCATTGACCGTGAGTTACTTTCCCATTTGCCACTTTCCGTTCACATTTACTAACTTGCATCACAGTCGGTGACCAGCTCTGGATGTCTCGCTTCCTCCTCCACCGTGTCGCCGAAGAGTTCGGTGCCCGCGTCACCTTCCACCCCAAGCCTGTCCCCGGTGAGTGGAACGGTGCCGGTCTTCACAGCAACGTCTCCACCAAGGCGATGCGCGAGGAGGGCGGCATGAAGGCCATCGAGGAGGCCATGGAGGCTCTCAGCAAGCGCCACGTCGAGCACATGAAGGTCTACGGTGAGGGCAACGAGGCCCGCATGACTGGCCGCCACGAGACCGCCGCTTACGACAAGTTCTCCTGGGGCATCGCGAACCGTGGTGCTTCTGTCCGTGTCAACCGCGCCTGTGCAGAGGAGGGCAAGGGTTACTTCGAGGACCGCAGGCCCGCCTCCAACGCCGACCCCTACCAGATCACCGGCATGATCGTTGAGACTGTAAGTGCACACCTAACCACCCTCGCCAACAAAAAACACTAGCTCATTCACCGTTAAGCTCTGCGGATTCACTAAGGGCGCCGACATGTCCGCCAAGGCTGCCGAAGCCACGGAGAAGGCTGAGGAGATCCCCGCCGACACCAAACACTAGATCATCGACACCATTCCAACCTACCTCCTTTCGACCGACAAGATGTATACACACCAGAGAGAAAGAAAGACGACAGACCTGCCGTGTGACAACACACTACGGCCTCATGCGAGACGATACCTCTAAGCAACACCACGAGTGTTGCTTTGTTTTCAATTTTTGCTTTTGACGAGAAGTTTGCGGCATTGGGGATCGGTGTTTTTTCCTTTACCTTTACTTTTTTTTATTTGAATTCTCCCATACGGGATTGAGATAATTGGGCCAGACGGGTGGCAGAAAGCGACGACTGTTTAGTTACAGTCGAGCAATGAGAACGTTCAGATCAACTTCAACCGTGTTACTTCATCTCTCATCTGATGTCGAATGTGTTGTAAAGCTGCATGATTTGGCCTAGAAAGGACGCGATCGTAATATCGAGGTCGACAAGACCCTTTCATCGATGGCATAGTGTGCAAAGATATTATCTAGACCAACCTTGGTCGAGATCTGGTGTATTTGTTTAGTCATCCTGGTACCTGGCGATCTCATTCGCGGGTCGCTCTACCTGCCTCCGACCCGCTGAGCTGTTTATTGAAGGAAGGAAGCCGATGCGACTTTGCGACTTTGCGACTTCACTTACAGACACGTCCTTTATCAATTCCTCAACCACAATTGCTCTGATCGCGTTATTTTCGTGTGAGACCTTCATGCTTACATGACAGCTTCATTCATGATCTAGCTCAAATCACAGCCTTTCACAAGCAAATCGTTCGACTCGTCGGTCAGCGACCAAGCGGGAGAACTCAAGTTTTGGTTTATGCGCTCCAACCAGCCTGCGCATGCACGCGGCTCGATTGAGCAGATCAAGACTTCCGACGGTACTTCATCATGACGACTCCAACGCCTTCTCAACCTCCCAACCCATCATCTGCATCTAAGCGATCCGGCCCTGCCTATAACATGGGCACTCCTCTGGTACAAGGCACATCTCCCGCGCAACAACATCCGCGCAGCCACCCTTCTCCCAACGCGACGCGAACCGCGGCGAAAACTCCCAGCAACTACCCCAACGCTACCCCGATCAACCACCCGACCGCGAGCAGCACCAAAACTTTCGGAGGCACACCTATGATCCAATCACTCAGCCAGCAAGGCTTTGGGACCGCTAGCCCGAGCGGCGCGATGGGACCGAACGGTACACCGTCTGGCATGACAGGACTTGGGTTGGGTGTGGATTTGTTGGGCACGCCTGGCGCGATGGCTACGACTCCTTCGGGGATGAACATGAGCATGGGAATGGGCATGGGAATGGTGCCTTCGATGAGCGAGTTGGGATTGACGCTTACTGCTAGCGGAGGCCAGAAGCGCAATGAGGATGAAGAGCGTCGGGCTAAGATGCGCCGGATTCTTAAGAGGATCGGTCGCCCGCGTGGCAGGGTCAGCGAGGAAGGGATTTGCAGAGTTGGCAGGAGGGTGGGCTTCGCGAACGATATTGATGCTGAGGTGTTGACGGCCGAGGAGAGGGAGCGCAAGGTCGGAAATCGCACCGTTTCCATTGCGGGCGAGGCTGTCGTCGTGGACGTCGATTTGAAGAATCATGTGCCACGCGAGGTACAAGTCATGCTCTCAGGAGAGGGTGGCGGATTGGTTGGACTGGCAGAAAAGGCGGGAGAGGTGCTGTTGGGATCTTTGCGGGATACTGACAATCTGATTGGGTTCGCAAAGGGTCTGGACTGGATTGCCAAGATAGATCGTCTGGGAGGTGGGAAAGTGAACGGCTTCGAAGCCCTTGGAGGGATCTTCGGGTGCTTGAGGAGACTATGCGACGAGGAAGTCAGGCTTATTCAAGAGGGCGGACTTGGCTCGCATGACCAGGCGGAGATCGTGGCCATGTGCAAAAAGAGTGGAAGACCGTCCGCGCACGCAAGAGGCAGTTTGGGCATCTCACTCGACTACTGGCAGGATGACCGTGCCGCCTCGTCGAACAAAGTCAGCGAAGGCGACATGGATGTCGATTCGACTGCTGTGTCCGCCAACGCCACGCCGTCAGGTCTGCACACCCTGCATATCGACTTGGATCGTTGCCCACCAGAGATGTACCCTCCCATCCGCATAACCTCCGCCTGGCTGCCCGAAAAGCTCACTCTTGAGCCCACCGCTCCTATCCCTTGGCAAGAGCCAGACGCAACGTTTGTCTCGTCCGCAGACGCAGATGAAAGTATGGCCGACAACAGTATCCCGAATGGGCAACAGAAACTGCTGCCGTCACTTCGATTCCTCGCCAAGCTCGACCCGCCTGTCGTCTTGCCATGGCAGACCGCAACGACACTCCTGACTTCGCTTGGAGCCGTCCCACCACAGCCCTTCTCCACACCACCACTCCTACACCACGTACTCCTTCCGACTCCTACTCTAGGGAATGCAGACATCGAATGCCAGAAGACTGTTCTTACCTACCGCGACCCCGACAATGAAACGGAAGCCAAGCACGTGTATAGACTGCATGTCGCAAAGCCAGACTTCGGTTTCAAACTCGAGGAGCTGCCTTTCGCTCACCCAAGGCAACTGGTCGAGAACCTGCCGACGTTCAGACAGTGGGGCTGCTTCGGAGCTCTTGTGCAGGATGTTTTCTCTGGTTCTCCAACTACCTCATCTCCTCCGATCGCTTCCGCTGCTCGCGCTCAACCCCGTTCTGATTCTATCGGACAGCATGCCGCTGAGGAAGAAACCGCTATGTCCATCGACGTCTCTATCGCCACGTCTCCGTCGCCAGTCTTGAGCCTCACTTTCCCGAATCTTGACCACAAGAAGCAGATTGCTCTTGAGCTTTTCGTTGGCTTGAATGGTGACATCTCCGTCGGTGGGTTCGTGGGCGATCTTCCAGGGAACGCGGACAAGGTCCTTGACAAGGCTAAGGCGAGGAAGTGGGCAAAGGGCCTGGAAGTCTGTGGTGCAGTTGCGGTTTGGATTGAGTGGATTCGTGGGGAGGAGACAGAGTAGTGAGAGGTGGGGATGGTGATGAAACGTAAGCAGGTATTACATTTATATCTGAACCGAACATCCTTTGTCATGACGGGCGTTTTGTGCGACTGCTTCCAGTGCAGCGTGTTCACCATTCCCAATCTCAAACCAACCTCGAGCGCCTGCGCTGAACACATGTATTGCTTTGCCCAATTTCCACCGAAAGTCTCCAAAAACGAATGCAGCCAACAATTCGTGGCCTCTCAATCTCCTTACCTCGTAACTAATCCAAATATCCCATCTCATCATCCATAATACCTTTGAGGCCTCGCTCAGGCCCACTGTTGACAGGCGGCCACTCCTTCGCCCTCTGCCTCAACTTCTCTGCATCCACGAGCGCTTGCGAGAGTTGCGAGAGTTTTCCGTGTACGACGTATTCTTGCTCTGCGAGAGCTTCTGCGAGCTCGACTTGGTGATTGTCGAGTAGAGTCTCGTTGGGAACAACGATGAGAGGGACTGCGATGCGGAGAGCGTCCAGTATCGAGCCCGAGCCTAGCGGGGATTGGTGTTAGCAGGTAGATATTTCATACCATCGCTACGACAGGCCAAGCAACCATACCGGCATGCGAAACAACCACTCCTTCCATCGACTCATTCCCGCTACCGCCTTTTGCTCGTCGCATGTGCTTCCCCAGCCCGAGCCGGTCGAGATCGAAGCCGGTGACTTTTACTTTGGAGGATGTGCTTTGGGCGGTTGCTTTGCATTTCTCGAACAATTGCTTGCCATCTTGTCCGTATTGGACGCTCAGTTCGGTGTAGCCTTGGGATTCTAGGGCTGCGAGGAAGGCTGGGGATATGGCTGCTTCGATGAGGGCGCTGAAGGACGCCGTTGCGCCTACGGTGAGGAAGCAGAGTTTCGATGTCATTGTTGTATTTGTTCTTGCGTGTGTGGTGAGGGGATCTGATAGCGAGGGGGCGGGAAGGGGAAATGATCGATTACGGTAGATGTACTTGAATCAACAACAATAACAATACATGTATTATGTCTACTTTCCTGGCAGCTCGGTTGGTGGGGAGCAAGCACGTCGGTGGTCGCGTCGTCGACTTCACATGTCCGAGCGAGCCCTTGGTCTTTCTCGAAATCGTCAATAAATTGACGTCCTGAGCACGGACTTCAACATCCCGACCTTTACGACTTTTGGACCTTTTGGATGCCAATCGACTTCACTTACATCCAGGCCACATCACCACAATCGCTACCATGGCCACTCCTCTCCGGCAAGCATGCCGCAAGGCTCCCAAACCACTCTCACAATGGACTTCACGCGCCTTCTCGACCACAAAACCCACATACGCCTCCCAGCTCACTCCCGACCCCGAAGTCCTCCCTCCCGTCAACCTCGAGAGTCTCCCTTCGAACGCCCACGCCGACATCGAAACCCACCGAGAAATCCGCTCTCTCGCCCGTAAAGCCGCATGGGAAATGCCCTTGCTGGGCTCCCTCTCCAAATCCTTCACTCCCCCGACACAGGCGACACCTCTACGCTGGCGCTACACAACCTACATGGGCGAAGCCCACCCGGCATCTAAGAAAGTCGTCGTCGAATTTGCGCCCGCCGATCTCCCCGACCTGAACGAGAATCAGAAGCTCAAGCTCATCAAACTCGCCGGAGCCCGCTGGAGCCCGGCCAAGGAGACGGTGCGCATGAGCTGCGAGTCTTTCGAGTCCCAGGCGCAGAACAAGCGCTTCTTGGGAGAGACGATTGGAAAGCTGCTGGCGGAAGCCAAGGACCCCAAGGCCGACTCTTTCGAAGATATTCCTCTGGATCTGCGTCATGTGGAGAACAAGCGCATGCAGCGCAAGCAGAAGGCCCTCATGCGTGTGAGGCTCGGAAACCCCAACACTGGCTTCCCGGTCGAGTGGCGCATGACTGAGGAGAGGCGCGCGGAGCTGGAGGCGAGAAGAGCTGCTCAAATTGAGGCTCCTGCTGTGGAGCAGGTCGCCGCTGAGGGTGCAGAAGGCGAGCCAAAGGTTGAAGCGGCAGTCACGAACAAGTCCGTCTCTGGCCTGGAAGCGATTGAACAAGCGAGGAAAATCGATCTGCAGAAGGTGGAGGAGCCCTTGATGGCTGAGGCGAGGGCGCCGCTTGCGACGGGTAAGCAAGGAAAGAAACAGTTTGGACAGACTGGCAGGCCGAGACGATAGAAAGGCTCGTTCATTGTAAGATTTTTTCGACGCATTGGAGTTGCGAGCATCAAGGAGAAAACACGACCGATGTACAGTATTGTATCTAACGCAGGGCCGCACGTGCGGCTCAAGTTTCTTTTGCATCTTGTTTACATCCATGGTTGACACTGATAGTAGGTGTACCGCGCTCGTTCAGTGGTGCAGTCTGGCGGCTTCTGTTGGCCGTTCTCTGCTCCGATTTTACTGCCACGCAATAGGATGGCTGCGCATCCTCGGCCAGCGACATGCCCAACGTAGCCGTAGGATCTACATCACTCTTTCTCTCATACTCGCCTTCCGAAAGACGAGAGATGTCGGGAAATGGCCAAACGATAATAACACAACAGGCTGCTTACCCTAACTAGAGACTGAGATTGAAACGGAGCCCTCTCGCTGGTAAATTCGCCTTTTGGGTATACTGGAGCTGATGATAGTACCACAAATAACAGCACGAGAATGGCTCTCACTTGCGAGACTGGCGAGGTTTCTCACGACCTCGTCGTTCAGATGCTCAATTAGTCACGGTAACGGCGGCAAGGTCTCAATCGTATATCTCAACCATACGTTCATACCCTAGAGGTTCATCACATTTTGGATCTCGCAGCACCGGTGCTTGATGAATGCATCTCTGTCACTCATATGAATGATAGAGGTACTAGCCTACAGTACTGAGTTGGCTCTGTTCTATTATATCGCAGATAATTGATACGATCTGCAGATAATAATAGTGCTGCGAGCATCCAATCAATGGCAATGTCAGCAAGCCAACACAGCCACCCGATCTGACTTCAGCCCATCGCACAAAGCGCCTCCCGGCATCCCAACTTGGGATGATCACGTCTCAGTCAGACTCTGATGCTAAGCTGAGACGTACCTGGGTCGTACAATGGTGATTGATTGGGAAGTGGCTGCTGAACTATGAAACACCTTGGGCTGACGTCGCGCAGAACGAAAAAATACATTTACACTCAGGTTGAACGTCCGAACTCCGGATGTCTACTTTGTTGATGCACGTTTTGATCTCTTCTCAACATCACCAATCCCTCTACCGGCGGCACCCATAATGCATTCTTTCCTCTTCCCAGAAGACATCAGCTGCCCTGCAGTCCCGCGGCCCAGTAATCTCCAGAAGTCGGCCCTCGAACTCAACAGTTGCAAAACACCACCTATGCCCTCTCGTACGCCTCCAGTGGTGCCGCAGCCAGACGTGCCCCAGTCCTCCTCTCTTCCTCCTCCGCAGCCGTCTTATGCTCCACCGCCTCCTCCTCTGGCGAAAGACAAGGCTGTGATCTCCGTCACTGAGCTCAGCATCCCAATCCAACCACTCGAATCGATACTCCAAAGGATGAAAAGCAAACGCTCTTCACGACAGTTCGCCAGCGTTGTACGGCTCAAAGACGACCGTAGAGAGGTGAAAGCAGTTGCACAAGCTGACAAGACGACCATGAGAGCTGAGGCTTACTTGCCGCCTCTATCACCGGTTGTGGATGAAGAGTTCTGGCGTACTGGACGATACCCTTCATCACCACAGGGCTTTACGATGGCGCATGTGCCGTTTTGAAAGGGCATCACATATCCGCTTTCGTCGACATATTCCGTTGCCATCTGAAGCTCATTCCTGTATTGATCACATGCTTTCCGCATTCATCAAACATGGTTTTGTGATGCTAAACTCATTGATGCGGTCATGTGATAAGGTGTTGGCACTTGTCAGATGCATTTAAGATGACACTTTGCGTCCTGTCAGACCTTCTCCGCTACAACAACATCCGACTACTCGAGAAGACAACACTCTTGTTCGACCATCACACCCTACTTCAATCTCGCGTCTCGAATCCCCAAACTACCGACAAAAACATCACCATGATGGCTGATATGAATGCTGCAAGATCCGCCTTCGTAAAGTACGTACGTTACCTCGCCAGAGAGGAGGCTCACTACTTACAAATGTTAAACAGCCAAATGATTACCAACAACACACCTATCCCCGTTCGCATCGAGGGAACCATCAACCCCTTCTTCATTGACAAGGCTCTTCTGGCAAGCGTGTCACCGCAACTCGCTAGACATTGCTCGGCCGGGAAAAAACTTTCCATTGGCCACAATGCTTTCCGAATCTTGACGACCTGGATTGTCTACCGCGAGTTGGAGAGCGTCGAGTTCGGCGAACCGGGCTGGTTCTGCCAAGGGTCACTTGCGGAGGCTTGGAACTTGGGAACGGAGTACAGCATCCCAGCTCTTCAGAACGCAGCGATCCAACTGATCGCGGAGAAGTTTCAGCATCAAGATGTCGATATCATAGCAGTGAAGGAGGCCTATCGCGCCACCAAGCGCAACACTGAACTTCGAACGATTCTTGTCTCGCAGCACGCTAAAGACTGCTTCATTAACACAGGAACGGCTTGGGACAGGGGATTAATCAGAGAGCATGGCATGGACAAGGTCCCAGGGTTTTGCATGGACCTGGCCATGGCGTTCACTGCAGAGATGGATCACTGTGAAAACCTGAACGTCGATGACTTCCTGGTGGATGAGACTCCAGTCGACGAGGATAGCGACAGCGACAGCGACGAGTCCCTCACCGACGGTTGATTTATAACGGCTGGATGGTGGATGATCGATCACATTCGTGGCAGTACCATCATCAAAACCAACAGCAACTACACTGAGATCATCTTTCCACCCTCAACAAAGACGACATCTCTACTCCTGCCCCATGATCACACGACGGGCATTCGAAACACAAACGGAATAGTGCTCAAGGTTGAATGCTATGTTGTGAATCACAGCTTTTGGTACGAATCCTTCGACATCCGATTCTTTTGCGAGTGCTCTAACAAGCGAACAGGCACTCAGCATAGAGGAACGGAACGACATGAAGGTCATTGGAGGGTTGCGTGGGATCTTGGACAGTCAGGTACAAGAAGCTCAATTTTCTTTTACGTGTAGCAACAGTCACTCAGGATGATCGACTACGGATGCAAAAGTAGTAGGCCAATACCAAACAAAAGTCTTTCAGCGGTGCGATCAATTCAATTCCTCAAAGCTCTTCCGGAAGCGACTCAGGAATGTAAGCGAGATTGACAATGGCCGCCAATCCGTAGTTCGCCGCCTCGTTGGTTGAGATCCACGAAACCTCATCCACCGGCGCCAAAACCTCGCTTCCATTCAAGTGTTCAGCTTCCCATGTCGCGGACGTATTCAGACCGTCAGCTTCGAACTCGCTCCAAGCACGCTGGGCATATGTCTCATTCTGTGTCAAATAGAAGGCGTGTGCAAGCAGACGAGAGTGATCCTGGCGCAAAGAGGCAGACCTAGTCCAGTTGGAACCGTAGCGAGCTGTCTGCTCGGCGGCAGGAGCGCGGTAATAATAGCAGTAGTCGAGCCATGCTTGCTCGAAGCCTTCCGGTACGTCGTCACCGAACTGTTCCAGGATTTCGGCAATGACTTCCATTAGACCGAAAGCTCCCGCAAGATGAGACACTGCGACCACGCCTTCGTTGTCGGGGTCCGTGGGCGGTGGCGAGAGAGTGCCGTCCTCGCGGTTGTACAGGGCTGAACCTGTGACGAAGCCATTCTTCAGGGCCACGACTCCGATCATGGTGTTGGTGAGCTTAGTCTTCGCTTCCTGCCAACGGGAGCCACGACGCTCCCACTCTAGAAGCCAAGATGCAGCGAGGCCAGACCAATCAGTTCCCAGCCCTATAGTGGCAGGCTCGCCAGGAGCTGGAGTCCAACCATCGGTGCGGACCTTACGGTTAGGGTCGAGTGTCTCGTAAGTTAGGTCTGTGTTGAGTGTCTCCTCCACGAGCTCTCCAACACGCTCATCGCCGCCGGATACAAAGTAGAAGATCTTTCGGTACTGGGCAGTCGAGATTCGCGCTTGCTTTGCGGAGTCACCCCAATGTTGCACGCCGTGTCTTGTGCCCAAGCCAGCCCATTCTCCAATATGGTATACGTCGACTTCGCCAGTGTGGCGTGTGAGTGCTTCGGAGAAACGGTAGATGGCTTCTCCGCCAGTTCGCAAGAACTGGGGCCAGAAGAAGAGATCGGGAGACAGCTCGCTGTTGTCCTAAATAGCGAAACCCTTTATGTTAGCAATTGAACGACTTTATTGGCATGGAGTTTGTAGGCAATAGACTTACCCAGGCATAACCTCCTATGTCGTAACGCCATTGATGTCTGTCAACATCGAGTGTGTGCATGAAGTCTCCAAAGTCGAAGAAACCGTACCATCTGCGCTGCTCGACCTGGTCCTGATAGTACTTAGCCAGGAACTCGAGGTTGCTTTCGATCTGCGCAGCAACATCGCTAGATGTGTTAGTAGACGCGGCGGGTGTCCACCAATTTCCAGCCGCCTTTGTTTCGTGGACGTATTCGGGCTCCGCATACAGGACGGGTGGGTTGTTGGTGTGCTCTATCAGATCAGAGAGATGTTCCGATGGCGGCGTTTGATCAAAGGCATAAATGTAAAGCTCGTTTGTCCGCGCCACTCCATAAGGTGTGTCAAATCCGTCTTCCCAATCTTCATAAGTAATCTCGAGCGCATCAAGCTGGTCTTCGTAGGTTTCCTGACCCAGACCATCGTGATAGGGTCGTAGATCGAGCGGTTGAGCCTCTGGGCTGTACAGCCATGCGGTGATCTCTCCATTGTCTCCAGCTGCGTTTCTGATGTCCAGTCCAACGGGATAGTGTTTCCAGAAGTTCCTCAACCCCACAGCAAGGCCACCTTGTGTCGCACCACCCAGATAAGCCAGACCACCAGAGCGAGTTGATCCTGGGATCTTGACCCAACTCTGACCGGGCTTAGTACGTTTCTTGAGGTTGAAACCGTCAGGCGATAGCTGCGAAAGCGTGTAGTCGTTCCAATCCGGAATCCAGTGGAGCCTGCTGGAGACGCGAGTGTCCCAAGTGTCTGTGCTAGGCGTTTCGGTACCATTGAACTGTGCCGACCTGACTGTCTCCCCTGGATCCCTTCGAAGACCAGTGATTCCCTTGACAGCCTCGCTCAGCAAGCCTCCATCCACGCCGGCAAGTCGTACATGGCGGTTGTACAGCTCTTCGTCAGCGAAGGGAACAGAGAATCTCACTCCCATGCCGGAGATGAAGTCTTCGTCCGACTTGCCATCGAAGACGAAGGTGTGGATAAGCCTGATAGCATCAGAGTTTGCGTACAGATAGAAGCGGAGGACGAAAGGAAGCCAGTCCGCATGGGCATCTCCGTCAGCGACTTGGTGCTGTCCGCGAACTGTCACCAGCGTGCGAGTCCGACTGTCCTCCGAAATTGTGACGTTGTCGATGCTGCTCTCAAAGTTGAAATACTCAATCGAGGCATTGCCTCTGCTTCCAATGTCGTCGCTGACACCAGACTGGGAGTGCAAGACAAGCTTGCCATTCTGCCCAACAACTTTCCCACTCGAGGTCTTGATCTCTCCAATCACACTGCTACCAGTCTTGGGGAAAGAGACCTGGATCTTCCCGGTATCCACTGTAAAACCCTCGGTAGACTCCGAGGTTTCAATGCCAGCGGCTTGGGAAGACATGCCACTGCCGGGAGATGCCGTGACGATATAGTTATCAGGATTCGTATCAACCGCTGGAATAGCGTGACCAGTCCATTTTATCGATCCATCGTTCCAGTAAGCAGTCACCCAAGACTGCAAGTCGCTTTCGCTGTCAGACAGATCAAAGACAGTGCTATTAGGGAAGTGTTTGCCTCGGGCCCTGTCAAGAGTTGCAGGTCAGCAAAGCTCACAACTGGCATTGAGAATTGTACTAACCAAGGAAGTCCAAACGTGGTCCCAGAACTGTAAGACGGCGCCGAACCGCTGATCCAGTTTAACTTGACGCTCTCCGAGGTACTATTCGTGTTTTGTTGAGCGCTGCCCTGTTGGAACAGCGCAGCAGTAGCCGCAACGGTGAGGAGATGTCGGAACATGCTGGGCGATAGCGGAAGCTCACCCTCACTTACCTAGGTATGCTCCAATGATGGGCATTGGGCTCTTTTATGGGCATCTGCTGCTGTACCGTCACTCGAACTTACCAATATTGAAAGGTGTGAATTCGTCCGGCGCGATGCCACTCCCCTCACGCGCAAGAAGACGCAATAGAATTGCACTATAGCGATTGCGGCGCTAGTTCTGCTGCATGTTTGAGTCCGCAGCATCATGAGGCACGAATCGAGAAGGTGATACGCTCAGCAGATGGAGAATCTAGGTCAAGCGTCAAAGGCCAAGGCAATGCAAGACGGCAGCCCTACTTGCATCGGAAATGATAGGCAGACGTCGGTATGCAATGCTGCGAGGTGCGGGCCTTCGGGGTAATCATGTCAGTATGCTTTGTATGATGTGCTATAGTAGTAGAGTCGAGAGGACGGAACAAGGGAAGCTTGTGATCAAGATGGATTTTGCGCCAATGATGTTGTTGAAGAAGAGAGGAGTAAACTGGATTATCCGGAGGGTTAGGGTTGGGGGCTCACAACATCTCTCGATACTCCCAATCAATGCCTGCCTTGTTTCCAATTTATCGGTTCTACTGATTCATGCGTCTACTTGAGAAATGAGTGTAGTTGCTTCGAATATTAGTTCGCCTCGGCGAGAGACCGATATTTGAGAATCCTCTCACCGGTGAAGTCCCTCCACTTATTCTAGACAGGACAGCAGATCAGCGAGAGGCTGCTTCCCAAGCATAAAGCGTTCACAGTTCGTATCGACCGCGTGATGTAGATATGATTACATATTGTATACTATGTAAAGCAAAGCTGTCCAACTTGGATGTCTCCCACCATCGCTATCATACACATACACACTCCGCTTAGCAAAAGAAGCAATACGTACATCGAAGAGAAAAGGGTAAAGAAAAAGGCAGCCATCACGGCGTTGTATGTACACTCAAAAGCAAATTCCGCTCATCGTCCAATGTACAGTAAGCATGACAGGAAGTGGAAAAGGACTCCAAACCAATTGACACGGTCGAACAGACCGACACTCTCGCAGTCAAGTCGAGATTCCGAAAGTCTAATGCCCGGAAGAAACCCAACCAGATCTCGCCTCGACGCCCGCACTGGGCAACTTCCCTTTCATCAACCCGATGTCAATCGCCGTATTGCCGCCACGGATCGGACGGCCGGACGGAACGTCGTCGTAGCTCTGCGGCGGTGGGTATTTGAGGAAGAGGTTCTCCGCAGCGTCCCAATCCATTGGCAGGTCTGTGGCAACGCCGCCGTTGCGAGAGCGTTGCGGGAAGCGGTATTCTTTGGGGATGTAGTAGCGTTGCTGTTGCTGTTGGTTTTGGGGCTGGTAATTGTATGGAGTTGGCGATGCCGTTGAGGATGCTTTAGGGGTGCGCAGTTTGCGAGGAGCGCGAGGTTTCTTCTCTTGCTGAGGTTTGTCGTTGAAGGGAGCCGATAGTTTGGGAGGCTGTTTGAGAGTCTTGATGATTCTGTTGAATTCTGGAGTCTCAGAGGAAATCTGGGCTCGCAGGTAATCCGGAGAGCGAGGGGTTGTCAGAGTCTCCATGACAGGGGTGCGAGGCGTGTACGTCCAGCGGTCTGGTTGTGGAGGATCAATCGACTTGACGGCAGGGTCGAGGTAAGCTTCTCGGCCTTTAGCTAGGAGCTGGACGATGTCAATGCTCTCGCCTGGCGGGATGGCGTGTGGGTGCGAGGGCGTGACGCAGTCCATGTCGACTTCTTTACGGAGCACGTGATCGATGTCAACGGCTGAGAAGTAGGCGCACGACTGCGGCAGGTCGTCAATGCCCATCTGCTGACTGAACATGGCTCGCGTCCAGACGTTTGCAACTTGAAGGGCCATGGCAGTGCGGTATTTGTCTTCATTCTTCGACAGGTATCGGATCTCGTCGTGCACGGTCAACGCCAATCGGGCTTGAATGTTGTAGCGGCGGCACAGGTACTCCATGCTGACAATGAGCAGATGAAGGTAATCTACGCCACTCGATTGAATTGCCCAATTGATGCGACTGGTCATGAAGCCGCCTGCATTGATATACCGACGCATCAGCGCTTCTGTGATTCCAGCTCCGAGAACTGGTGTCCTGGGCTTCTCCTCTTCGGCAAAGTCCTCAAGCTTGTTGAACACAAATGACTCAGTACCGCCTGTCCAGAACTTGCGGTCTCGAAGAATTTTTGCGCCACGCTTCTTGCCTTTGGTGTTGAGGTACAACTTTTCGGCGATGCGTTTGGCGTCCTCTTCTCTCAGGCTAGGGTTAAAGCGACGAAGCAGACTTTGGGCGAAGTTGAGACCTGCGCCATAGATACGGCCGTAGTTGAAGACTTTGGCGTCATTGCGACTGATACCCAGGATGGAAGCTGTGCGGGAATGCAGATCTGTGCCAGCTGCTTTCGTGCCCTCGAGAGTCATGAAACCGATGGCATTACCGCCGTGGATCTTGAAGCTTGCATCGCCAACGAGGGATGCGATCCAGAGTTCCTGGCTGTCGACATCTGCACCGACAAAAGAGTAACCTGGAGGGGCGGTGACCATGCTCTTTAGCTCAGATCCAACGCGGTTTGCCTTTGCGTTTGAAGCAGTAAGCCATGTGTTTTCCACTGCACGTCGAGTGATAGTGCCCATAGGGATGACCTGCGGCAGGATGAAACCTTGCTCGTCTTCCAAATCGACAGCGCCTGGACGTTCAGCATTGTAGACGACCATTTGAGATCTGATCCTATCCCGTGCGCTAATCCAGTAGCTACAGCTTGCATTCATCTTCAAGGCCTCTTTCGCGTAAGCGTATTCAGAAGAAAGAGTCCCTTGCTCGAAGAAGGACAAGTACCCTTTGGCTAACGGACTTGCACAACGAGCAGCGGGGCCGTCCTTGTGAGGCAGCTTGAAGTAGTCGTGGCTAAGGTCGTGCTTTAGTTTCGGGTTCTCCTCCTCGAACATGTCACATCTGGTCATCGCTTGATCTTCGTACTTCTTGGCTTGCGCGAGGGGGACTTTGAAAGTCCAACCATGCTTGTCACTCCATACAAGAGGGTGGTCATCCCACGCCAGTCGTAAAAGCAGAGGAGCTATGCGTGTCCGGACGGTAAGATTGATATCACCGTCAGCCTGAGGGAAGAGATCTTTGTACCACTTTGGCATTCCCGGCATCTTCTGCCTAGCTGCTGGACGTGGCGGTGTCTTCTTCGTGCCCTTTGTCATGCGGATCTCTTGGCTAGACCAATCAAGCTGGGAAAGCCATGGGTCGTACTCGTAGACCTCGGGTTTCTTGCGAAGTTCTAGTGCCTTCTCCGCCAAGTCGACAAGGCGCTCTTGGACGCCCGAAGAGAGCTTTTCATAAGTTGCCTCGGCGTTTGCGATATACGCCTTCCAGCCTTGGTTCACAGGAAGGATCTCTGCTGACATGTGCCGCAGGGCTGCAAACGAAACCGGATGTGGACAGGTCTCCAAAAAGTGCGGCAGAACTTTCTTATACACGCGATGCGTAATGTCGACGTCGGCGGCACAGTAGTCCAGGAGCTCCTCGAGCTTTCCAACGACCCCATCGCGGTCTAGTTCGCCAAACCACTCCCTCTTCGCCTTGTCGATGACGATACCGCAGTGAAACTTTGCAACATCTCGAAGACTGTTGACAGAGCTACGACCGACCCACAGATCTTCCTCTAGATCCATCGACTCGCCCGAGTCCAGCAAAGATTGCAAATCAGCTGAGTTGTCGTCAGATGCGATCCTATCTTGCACCTCGCGGGCTTTCCGATGTTTTACCCAGGTAGGCCGTTGTCGGCTGCACATTCCGTTCGCCGCCACGTGAAGACTCATCGTGTCCATGAAGTAATTCTTCGACTGCTCCATGCTATATTCCTCGTAGATCCGAGCCCTGTCATACCCGATGTTGTGTCCTACGATGATTCTTGGTTTGGTCGGGTCGCCGAGTGGAATCAGATGGCGGTCGTTCTCGCTTTCTCCAAGCAGCCATGGCGATAGCCACGCGTACCAATGTGTCCCGGACACCGCGCAAGCCATGGCTGGAAAGTTCGTCTCGTGCCACATGACTTCGGTGTCGAATGTCAGAACCTCTTCATCCGGCGCCTCAACGGCTTCCCAGCTCCCATCTTCATTGTACCTTGTCCATCCACTGCGCTGTTGCCATTTCCTGGGCTTCGAAGGCGGAGACGCTTTTGCGTATTTCTTTGCGAGAGACAGATAGGGTTCGGCGCTGTCCATGCCCAACCGGTAGAAGTGCTCATCCAGCGAGGTGCCCTGGAGGTCCGGAAGGTCGAAACCGATCGGATCGCTATTGTCGCTTGTCTTGCCAAGTAGATCATGTCTTGTCAAGTGGTCTTTGGATAAGGCGACAAGCTCCGGCTCGGCCTCGAATGGCTGTCTGTAAGGCGACGGCGGGAACAGCTGCGGGTAGACATGAGACGAGACCTGCTGAACACCGATCTCATTGTGCCTAGCCTCCGATGGTATGTTCAATCTTCGCGATGGAGATTCAGTCTTTTCAGCCTGCGCCGCGGCAGCGCTCGCGTAGTATCTCTGCGCTTGAATCCATTTAGGGGTATGCGGCGATAGGCGTAGGAGAGAGGTTTGCTGAGTGCGCTCGAGCGCATTTACCACATTTCGGTGGCATCTTGATCGCATACTTCCTGGTACCTTCACAGTATGCTCATGATTCAGTGGAAGGTTTTGCAAGATGGAGAAGGCGTGTGTGAAATCGTTCGCGTCATCGCTTTGGGCCCTGAGTTGCTGACCGCGGAGGACGCTATGGCTGGAAGAGTTGTAGAAGCTTTCACGGAACAACTCTAAATTGTTCTAGCGTGGATGAACCTGGACAATCGCGTGGTGACTTCGCTTCACTCAAGTTACCTTGTGCAGGTAAGTGTGTAATCAACGAAAACATAGGTAGAAGAAACGTGATATTACCCGTTCCTTTCAATAATCTATTACCAACTGTCATTTAAATTGTTGTGAGCAGGTTTGCACCACAGAAGAAATATCCGACTTCGGGACATTGACCGCTTGGATGATAGGAACATGATTATGAAGTGTCTTTGCTATCCAAATGACTATAGGTACTTCGCTACTTCGTCTCCGGCTTCTCTGCCACCGGCGCAGGCGTGACATCCCCCGACACTGCCTCGCCCTGCATGACCTCCGGTCTGCCTCTCTTAGTGCCCTTGCCGGTTATGTCCGCGATCACACTCTTAATAGTGTGCGAGATCGTCTTCCTGCTTTGCCACAGAGGCAGAAATACCACCACTCCAGTCGAGAAAAACAGCCATATGATGCCAACTACGATCCAACCGGTGAAGAAGCTCCTGTCGAAGACGTAACCAGTTCCGAAAAGCGGCATAGGCCACAAGATGATAAAGCAGAGAGCCAAAATGACGCAGAGTATGCGGGCCGTTTTGGCAGACTTGTCGAGCTGTGTACGTTCTGCTGCTTGCGATTGCGTAAGCTGCAAAGCTGCGCCGTTGCCAGACATCTGCTCCGGATCCAGGACCGCGGAGCTTACGACGATGTCTGAATCGTCGCCTTTGGAGATTGCAGCCATTGAAACCCAATCGTATTTTTGAGGTTTGAAGGGTGGAACATATGTGAGCAACGGGATGAAAATCAATGGCGAGCACAGCGCCACGACGTTACCCACGAGCATAGGCGTATTGGCGCCGGTAGATTCGATTGTGAGTTCTCCAGCCGTCGCATAAGTGGTGCCGAGCCAGGAAGCCATCGAGCAGCAGAAACCAAGGATCGGAGCAAAAGTTGCTGCGGCCCAGGACTGGAAAGGAAAAGTTAGCATGGTAAATGGTCATGTGACGTAAAGGCCGCAACATACCTGATCCTTCCAGATCAAGGTCCCGGCTGCCGGAGCTACAGCGGAAGAGATGATGACACCCATGAGAAGATACAGGTAACCCATGCCCACGCCGATATAGTAGAGCATAGTAGAAAAAGCGCCCATGAACAGCGCGAATGCAGTCATGCTGACGTAGTTGACTTTCATCAATTGTTTTCCGGTCGCCTTTGGGTTGATGTATGTCTTGTAGATATCGTACGCCGTGATTGACGACACCGAGATGAGCTCGGACGAATAAGTGCTCATAATTGCCATGTACTAGGGAATATGTCAATTGAAAATCCTCGAACGGAGATCGATAAATGTGACTTACAGCAAGCATGATGGTTGCAACGGCGCCACCTTGACCCAGCATGGCCACAGCTACGTTGGGTAGGACCAGTCCAGCCGTGACATCCGCATCGGCCATACGCTCTGGATACGTGGGCCATACCTAAAAACGTTAGTATGTCAATTGAGACAACACATTGCGCCTCGGGTCGAACCTACATCATAATTTTCAAGTGCTATGCCAGCCAGTCCCATGCACGTGGCCGTGACCCACGGCACTGCGAACCACGAGAGGCCTCCCATGACATAACCAGGAAGCGCATGCACAGGCGACGTAGCGATGGCCTTGTTGAAGTATGAGTTGTCTAGGAAGACGGTCCCGAAGTTGCCGATGAGGTTGATGACGAAGAACTCACCACCGCCCTGGGATCTCATCGTCAGGTAACTTCCTCCGGCGTTGCCGGCTAGAGGGCGCTCAGTCGCCAGATTGGTAAGAATTTCCCAGAGCTGACCAGGCGATCCCAGAATAGGATTTGTACAGTATGCAGTGAAGGCGAAGGAAAAGATGATGATCAGGAACACGAGTGTGTTGATGTAGTCCGTGATGAAAGTTGCCTTTATGCCTCCGTGCAGGGTGTAGATAACGACTCCGATAGGAAAGAGGAAGACCGTTGCTGCGGTCGGTGCGCCAGTCAGGAACTCGATGACTCCAGCGCCGCCTGTCAGAAGCATAGCAGTTACCAAAATATTGGTAAAGCAGCAGAAGACGATGAACACAGCGTGGGTCACGGTACCGTAACGAGCCTTGACAACCTCCAAAAAAGTATGAGCATTCGGGGCTCTTCTCTTCAGCTCAATGGCAAGCGTAGCGAAGAGAATGATCTGGACACAAGCGCCACCGGCATACCAGAGTGCACCTGAAATGCCATATCGGTAAGTAACGGTGGTGCTTTGGAGTAGAGTTGCAGCCCACGTCCAGGTCGACACCACACTCGATGCGACCAATCCTGACTTTAGGGATCGACCTGCGGTGGTGAATTCTTCCGAAGTCTGCAGCTCGTAGTTGTATCTTTTCAATGACCAGGTGATCCCAAGCATGAGGAGAGCAAAAAGGAAGCCAATGCCGATGGTAAGGCCATATCTGCGTGTTGCAAGTCAGCTCTGGGATCTCCAACAGTGCAAAAACACTTACCCAACGCCAACAGGCAGGACAGCCTCGCTAGAGCTCATGGTCGACTTGGCAAGTTACTGGTCGGTCTCGATCGTTTCCACAGCTCATGACGAGGGAATGCGATCCAATATATGAGTGCCCCAACCTCCGCACGCAATGCATGCCGCTTCCATTCTTGCGAGACCATATTACCGGGTGTCGCCGACTAGGCACTGTTTTCCTCAGGGCGTGAGTGGGCCATCCATTTCCGTGGAGTGTTCTGATGTATTGATGGTCGAAGCAGCATGCTTCCCATTGGTCGAGCAAGACACGATAGGTGACTAAATTGGATGAGCCAAGTTGATAAGGTCTGAGGATTGAAGATCAACGTGAGGCTAAACGAGGTTGAATAGAGGCTAGCGTCTCGGGTAAGATCCTAAGTGGAAGAGCACATAGGATGGATTTTGGATGCATCATAGTAGGCCAAGAGATAAGAGAGGATGCGAGATAGGAAGCCAGTGGAAACGTAAGTGCGTTGAACCACATGGCAAGACCCACGTTCCTAAAGAATCTTGGCTGGCTTGGTGTTACTCGATGCCTGTACAAATGTCTTGTGTTTGCAGGTTGTCTGAAGATAGTAGTCTGGAAGGCAGACGATGTTGCTTATCGAAATTGGTGATGCTGCTTCTCCGATGTCGGAAGCAGATCCATAGCACAGTGTACGCGCTTAGACGAGATTGTGGATGGCTGACCATTGAACACACTTCCATTGATCTTCCATTTCGTGGCTATCGACCTGCCTACGTGTACGTTTCATGTTTTGAATTGAGGTGACGACGATGTCTTGAAGATGGCCACTCGCGTGTCACGGTCAGCAGTATACGCACCCAGAAACAATGGAAACCCATGCATGTCATTCTCGCCGTCCAGCCTTCGCACTGAGCAATACCTGAGTGCCATAGGAAGACTGACACTATTGATCACGGCCGGTAGGAAAGAGCGGGTGGACTCATACAGTATCTATCGAGAAAAAAATGCAGACAAAGAGCACTCACGCCTTGAATGTGACACTGTAGCATCACTGGATAGGATGTCCAAATCCATCAAGCATACAGGTCCGCTGACACGTGCCATTTGCCATTAGGTTGCTACCTTACCGATGAGTAAATGGCCAATCCAATCAGCAAACACCCAATTCTCACGAGCTTCTTTGCGCCTGCACCAATGGCAAGAGTGAACCCAGCGCTGACCCAGGTCACGGCCAGTCAGTCATGCAAAACCGATATGAGCTTGGTGAGCAAACGACAGGCAAAGCAAATCAGACTCTTACTCTTACTCACTTTCACATTCACTAGACCAATCGCGTCAATCAAAAGTGACACTGCCTATCGCGATGTCGCATGGAATCTTGCTTTCACCCAACACCACCACCACAACCTCCATCTACCATGCCGAGTAGCAGCAAGAAGGGCACGATCAAGGCCAGCAGAGCGAATAACTCCCGTAAGAGAAAAGCGGATGACAATGACAACAATGCTCAAGCCATCGCACCGAAGGTGAAAGCGAATTCCTCGACCGCGATCATACCTCACGAAGCGAAAGTCCAGACCGAACTCGACAGCAGACCATTCAAATACGCCCAACTCCACGCAGAGTCCGCTCGCAGCCTATCGCACGGCGAAAAAACCCGCAGACCGGAGAGAATGGCCAACAGCAGCAGCAGCAGCAGCAGCAGCGACAACCACACAGCCGCACCTGGCACATCACACCCAACACCGACAAGCTCGAGCTCAAGCTTGAGCACAAGCAAAAAAACAATACAGGGGCAAACCTCAATCCCAGAACGCCACCAGACATTGCGCGACCTCTTCCGCAGCACACGCGCTCACCAAACCCAATCCCTTCCCGAAAGCCAACATGGCAGCATGACCGAGCCGCGCTCCGCACGACCAGACCTACAGACCCCAAACACCTCAACACCCGCAGCTGAGCCAACAGAAGAACTCTTAAAAGAAATCGACCTCCGCTGCCCCACCGATGACCCGGAATACGATTTCATCTCTTCAAACGAAGCCGTCCACTCCTCGCGCAACGCCCAGCCCGACCACGCCAGCAAATACACCACCGCAAAAAGACCACCATCATCTTCTGCCACCTCATCGGCTCGCAGAAGAACCTCAAGCGACGACTCAGACGAAGAAGAAGAGAGCGACGGGGAATCGACAAGTTGGCGCAGCTACGATTTCGTCAAGGAGTCCGAAGCCAAGTTCTCGGCGCGGAATGCGTCGTCGGATCATGCTAGTAAGTATCCGGAATTGCGTGGTGGTAACCGAGCTGGTGGGGAGGGCGAGAGGAAGGGTGGAAAGGGTTGGGTGAAGGGATGGTTAATTTGAGGATGGACTGAGAAGGGTGAGATCTTGAGTGGGTAAGGGAACTTCTTGATGCGAAAGGGGATTCCTTTCGTTGGTGGGAGCAGCGTTGACTGCTGTCTTCTGGACGGGGGAAGGTCGGTGGGTTAGGAAATCTAGGACAGGGTATGCTCTCAGTCGTTCTTTGCCGTGCATGTCAATGGCTTGGGTGCATGCGTGGTGTAATGTGTGATGCTGGATTTTGACATTGACGACGAGGATTTCTGCCAATAGAGCCGAAGTGAAGAGCTATTCGGCCTGCTGTAAATGATGATACCAACGATAAATGCAACCAATCTTCCAATACTGTGAATCATTCGCTTCCTTTTTGTGCAATCGTCTAGATGCAGGGTATGAACATGAAAGAATCGCCATCGTCGCCTTTCAAAATGCTGTACAATGCTTGAATGCATCACCGCCTCTCACTCGTATTGTATCATTTCGTTGTATGCAGGTCATCTTGCCACGCCAGCGGGCATGTGATGTGATTCCTGCTTTACCACTAAACAGAAAGCTTCCCAACGTCTGCAGCAACAAGATCGGGGTCTGTCTCTTTCTTGTCCTCGTTGGCGACACCACCTGCCTCTTCCAGGACCTGCGACAAGCTCTTGCAATCGCCGCCCTTGAGGTAGTCTTCGTACTCGCCAATCTTCTTGCCCGCCTTTTCCCATCGCTGCCTGTACAATTCCCTCCTCTTGTCGGTCTGTTCCTGCAAAGCCTTCCAGTACACGGGGTGGTCGTACTCAAAGTTGAGCTCGCCATTGAACTCCTTCCAGAGCTGCTGGGGCGGAACCCAGAGGCGTAAGTCTTCGTTGAACTTCATCTTCGTCTTTGTGACCGGGTCGATGAAGGAGCTGATGAGCTTGAAGAATATGCTGACGTACCACGGCATCTGAGTGATCAAAGCGCGACCAAGACGCTCAGGGTTGTGGTTCTGCAGGATGTTGAGAACTGATCTTGCCTGTTCGACTGAAGGGACAGCACCCTTAGCAGCACCCTTGAAGTCAATGATGAGGGCGGTGGTCTCCTGACCTGGAGGCGTCATGTCGATGACGCGGTCGAGCATGAAGCAGAGGTGGTGGATCTGGCGGTCGGACATCTTGGTGTTCTGTTTACCGGGGCTGAGGAAGAGACATGGCCGGGACTCGTTGTCGTAACCGAGAATGACCTGCTTTCCGCTCTCGTTCTCGGGCGAAATGTAGTCGTAGGTGAAGGTGTCGGCACCATACTCTCTGCGCCAGCTGAGAGTGGACTGCAGGCGGCGCAGTGCATCGGGAGTCTTCCACTTGGTAGCGCGCAGGTAACGAAGCAGGCATTCACGAGTCAACCACATGCGCTCATGGTCGGCAATGGGTGCTTGCGGGGCGTTCTTGGCTGTGGTCGCCGGCAAGGTCTCCCATTGCGAGACTTCGGCGAGGACGGTAGCGTATTTGACCTCTTGTTCTTCGGAAAGAGGCGCGGGCTTTTGAGGCTTCGCTGTGGAGGGAGGTAACGGAACCGGGGTCTTCAATGGCCCGTCTGTGGGAGCCGTCCATTCTTGCGGCACATTGTCCTGTTCGACACCGGCGACGGTGCTCTGGGTTGAGGTGGCAGGAGTCTCTGTTGCCACAGGCTGCGAAGCGGCAGACTGGAATGATTCTGCGCGAGAGGGCGATTTGTCGAGGGTGGTGTCAGTCTTGACGACTGACGGGGTGGTGTCGGCCATGTCTCGACTTGATGTGTGAATATACTTTTTAGGGCAACGGCTGGCCTAGATTGAGCGAGAGCGTGTCTATCACGGGACTGCGAAGGGGAGTCGTGCGATCCAAAGCACAGATGCAGAGAGAAAGCGGACGATGAGTGCGTGGGAGGAGAGCAGCTATGGGAGAAGTGAGGTGGTGATTGGGAAGAAAAGCCAAGTTGATTGAAGGATATAGTTATACAGCCGCTATCGCTGAGTCTCGCACGCCTTGCCCGCCAAGGGACTGCAAGGTATGATGGTTCTGCCACGCCACGCCTTACGGAATCGCGAGGGTCTCGCTCTCGTTCCGATCGACCACGCTAGTCCAAACCGAATTAAAGTGCTTTTACCAAAGCAGCAACGCGCGCGTCACCGTCGCGTCTCCCCTCGTCTCGACATTTTGACTTGACGGCCATCCAAGCAACACAATACAACACAGCATATCACACATCCACAATGGCCGACGAGGCAACGCAGATCAAGGAGCTGTTTGCTTCTTCCAATCCCAATATCCCCTCAGATGTACTCCACGAGCTCCTCTCCATCACACGTCTGCTTTCCATCGACCCACAGGAATTGTTCTACAAATGGGAGTCCTACGTGCTGAAGATGGGCACTGACAACACAAGGCTGGAATACAAGACTGTCAAGGATTTCAAGAAGGACTTGCAAGATGCAGTGGAGAGGGACTCGCGAGCAAAGGGCCAACATGCAGCGCCGAGGAGGACCATGGCTGCAACACCAAGAGCCGGTGCCAGCGGAGGAGACATGTTCGATATGCTTGGAGGAGTGACGTCCACGACACCAAGGAATGTCAACAGTGTGAAGAGGAAGGCCGGCGATTTCCAGACAACACCCACGTCGAAAACTGCAAAGAATGGTATTCACAGCTCTCCCACACCTATACCCTCTCGCGACACCAATGCGAACACCAGTTTCGCAGACCGCCAAAATGCCGGACATGTCATGGAGACACTCAATGGACACATACCTGCTGCGACACCGCCTGAAGATCCGGCTACCGAAAGTAGAGTGAAGCTGAAAGCCAATACTGAAATGCCCAAATTCGCATACAAGCCAATGGCAATGCAGCTGTCGTCTGCTTCTGAGATTCTGGATGATCGGATTGACTCCTTCACCGAGCTTATCCAAGAACATCACAACCTTCCGGACTCGTCATTCGGCAACCCTGCCGCACAGTCAAGTTCCGAAGTCGTCGCAGTAGGCAGGATAGCATGCGATCAACCGGATGGGAAGCTTAATGCAGCTTCTGTCGTCCTGGAGACAAGTCGAAGGATGGGAGCCGGAATGAGAGTACCCGTCAAGTTCGAGAATGGTACTGGATACGATCTCTTCCCAGGCAAGATTGTTGCGATACGTGGTACCAACGTCAGCGGCGAGTACTTCTCGGTCTCGGAATCTCTTCCTCTACCACTACTACCTCCTGCTGCGTCAACACCGTCGGAGCTCGAGGTCTACAATGAGCGCCTCGCAGATGCTACCGGTGAATCACGACCACTCAGCTACTTGGTAGCCAGCGGTCCTTACACTCCTGAAACTGATCTCACATTCCCGGCTCTTCACAGCCTTATATCAACAGCTACTACCCAGAGACCTGACGTTCTCATCCTGACCGGACCTTTCCTCGATCTTGAACATCCACTCCTCGCATCAGGCGATCTCGAAAATCATCTTCCTCCAGACACAAAGCTCAACCCCGATACTGCAACCTTCACTGAAGTCTTCCGAGCTCTCATCGCCACCCCACTTCAACGCCTCGCCCAGTCCCACCCAACAATAACTATCATCCTTGTCCCGTCCGTCCGCGATGCAATCAGCAAACACGTCTCCTTCCCTCAAGATCGCCTCCCACGCCCAGCCTTAGGTCTACCAAAACAGTGCCAAATCGTAACAAACCCAATAACGCTGTCAATTAACGAAGTCGTTTTCGGCATCAGCAGCCACGACGTCCTCTCCGAGCTGCGACGCGAAAACGTCTACGCACCAGGCAAGTCCGGCGCAGGATTCAACGATGATCTTCTCGCCCGCCTTAGCGCCCACCTCATCGACCAACGCCACTACTTCCCAGTCTTCCCTGCGCAGAGCCGTGAGAACCTGCCCAAAATCGCCCCAGTCCCCGGCGAAGTTCCAGCGCCGGGCCAAGAAGAACGCCAACCCATCGGCGCCAACCTCGACATCTCATACCTCAAATTGGCTGAGTGGCTGAAAGTGCGTCCGGATGTGCTCATCTTGCCCTCGACTCTCACGCCGTTCGCAAAGGTAAGAAGTCTTGATCTACCCATAGACTAGAATCATTCCCATCCCAATCCACCGCAAAACAGCAAGCAAGGACTCCCGATCTAGAGAAATTTTCAACTAACAACCCCTCTCCCCAGGTCGTCGACTCTGTTCTCTGCATCAACCCAGGAACTCTCTCCAAGCGCAGAGGAGCGGGGACTTACGCCGCCATCACTATGGCTCCGCGTTCGATAGCGTCGGATGAAGAGCGCGAAGCCGAAGTCCTAAGCCATAATGTGTTCGAGAGGGCGAGAGTAGATGTCACGAGAGTTTGATGAAAAATGTTACTAGTATATATGTACGGAAAAAAAAAGATAGAACCCTTCAATGAACGATGTGCAGTATATTTGTGTGCTGCATCGAGCTGATCCGACTCAGCAAAGATGTTGGAGAAAAGGGAAAGGTGATTACCTGATACTGATTGAGATTGGTCACGTACGGCCTTTTGGTACCTTGCCTTCTCGTGGGAGAAGAGAAGTAACAAGACTACCAAGCAATAGAGTTCCAACAGCACCCAACGAGTCAAGACATCCTTAAAAACACCAAGAAGAAGTCAAGGCCGGCAGACCCAGAAGGCGTAAACTCATGTCCTTGCGAAATTCGTCAACAGCATGAACAATCAAGACTTCCAGGGAAAAAAAGGAGTCCGGGATGCGCGAGAACATCAGCTAAAAGACCACATGTTTGCGCGAAGAAAATCTTTTCCGATAGCAAGTGATGATAGTATTAACACAAAGAATAACACAGCCGTCTCTTGATAAAAGAGGTATCTCAATTTCCGTCCCCCGTTCCCAAGATTTCTCGTGTTTCTTTTCTTTGTACAAAAGGGAAAAAACCGCGAGAGATCGTCGTGTCATGTCCAAACCCAACATGGAAGAGAGAAGAGAAGAGAAAGAAAGGGAATATGTACACAAGAAAGAACTCGTGGAGGCGTTGGAACAAAAACAGGCAAATAAAGGGACAGGAATTGCAACGTAAGGCTTTCTGGACGACGACAGAGTCCTACACAGCCCAACTCTTCCAGTAGCCACCTAGTAAGCGCAAGACTTGCCTCTGGCCCATGGCGTCTTCACACGCGAGCTGCAGGACTCCGCCGCCTACGTGATCGCCGTCGAAGGTGTCGGCGTCGGGGGCGTGGGAGCCGGTGAATTCGAGGCAGATGCTGTGGGGGAGCTCTTGCTGGTCCAAGTCGGGGGCATAGGGAGCCTTGAAGTCGGAGAGGTGGAATTTCTTGCCTGGTCGAGACTGTGATTGGCTTGGTTGTTGCGAGGTTGGCGGAGATAGGTGGAGGTACCCGGATTCGTCGAGGGAGAGCCAGCGGCGTTTCCAGAGCTGTTTGTTGATAGTCAGTATAAAGTTTGAGAGGTGGTGATGTAAGGGCCCGAGAACTCACCAAGGTATCCGGGAACTGTACGTTCAGGTCACCCACTTGGACCGCCGGTGGCGTGTCTCTATCCAGAACGTTGGCAGTTGTGGTTGATACACTGTTTGCCCTGGATGATGACCTTTCTGTTGGGTTCGGGCTGCCAACGCCGGGTATGATTGGGCTCGCGATTGAGCGACGTTTCGAAGCATTACTACCGAAAGTGCTCATTCGTTTGAAGAATCGGCTTGTGCGGCTACTTGCCTGCTCGTCAGCGGATGGGGTGGACGCAGCAGTCTCATCGTTCACAGGCACGGGCCCGGGCGTGGAGGCTTTGGATCGGCCGAGTGATTTCCTTCGTAGTGAACTAAGAGAGCGAAGATCGGGTGACGGCGGGTTTGTTGGTGGTGAAGGCATGGGTGGAAGGAAAGCTTGAGAGACAGAAGTCGGCGTGGGCATGCCACGCGAATGGTTGATTTCGATTTGAGATTCGTGAAGATCGTTGGCGTTTTCGGCAGAGGCTTCGATGCTGCCGGCGGTCGTAGGGCGAACGATGCGTGCTTTGACAGATATTGAGTCACGGTTGCTAGTGGCATCGTGACTGGTGTTCCAGACGTGCGACGGTTCGGGTTGATGGCTGCCATTAGGAACCGACCCAGCACGCTCCGTTTTCGCTCGCATCACGTAGGACGATCCCGTGCGAGAATGGGGTGAGCGCATGCTTGGTCTACGCTCCTGTGCAAGGAATGCCGGCGCCGGGTCTGGAGACATGCCGCGGGTGGGGATGTGGACTGGGACGGCACTCGGCTCTCGGTTTGACAAGTCGTTCAGAGCCTGGATGCGTCTGGTGATTCCAGAGCTTACAATCCTCCTTTGTGATGCGCTAGAGCTGCAGCGGTCAACAGGTGACGCGCTACTTGACGAGATTCCTGATTGCGGCTGTTGTGGCTGCTGTGGCTGTTCATGGGCGCGCTCAGTGGATTGCTGCACCTGCTGATCGAGCGAGACCTCGGGATGGGAGACGCCACTGGGAATATTGATTGACCTCACCGGGCTTCGAGACTGCGAGGCGGACGAGTCATGAGATATGCTTCTTGCAAGATGCGCTGGCAGAATCTGGCCGCTGGGTCCTGGAGACTTTGAGACCAACATCTCCTTTGCATCGTGAAAGGTAGCGCTTTGTAGCTCCTCTAGCAGATCATTGTCCGACAAACTTTCCGCAACGCTGTTTCGACGAGTGTCGACATCGATGTGCAAGGGCTCTACAAGTCCCCGTCGGCGTTGCGCGAGCTCACTCATTTGTTTGAATGCTTCATCTGAAGGTGTTAAAGTGCCACTAGTGCCTGTACTGCCTGCTTCCATGCCTCCATATGGGGACTGAGACCTGTTTCTTGGGACGTCCGCTGATCCGTTTGCTGTCTGTGGACGCGAAGAAGCAGTTGTGACAATAGCTGGAACATCCGTGATAAGGTTCTCGAACGAAGTTGACATGGCAGTCTCGTCAACATTTTGATCGACTGCAACTGCAGCATCAGGCGTCATTACGATGGGCGGTATCGGTGTTGACTCGGCTTGTGGTTCGGGCTGGGCGTTTTCTGTAGCCAGTGGCGAGCTGCGGCGCGAACGTCGCGAAGTACGCCGTGAACCATTGCGTCTCGGTGAGCCTTTGGGAGGAAGTGGGAACTCGTCTGCTCCAGCAAGCTGCTCCATGCTTGAGATGGGTGCTCCAGAAATGACTGTAGTGTCCAACGATACGGGGTCTTGGATCTGCTGTGACCGGTGTTCCTCGTCGCTCACAGGCAGTGATAACAGGCCTGCGGGCTCTTTAGCTTCTGCCTCTCGAGCTCGATCCGGTCCATGCTTGGAATCATCCGGGCCGCTTTGCGCGTTGGTCTCTGCTCGAGAGAGATGTTCCATGGCGATACCGGAGTCTAGCTTTTTGGACTCGTCTAAATCACTCGGAGAGGTCTGTACGACAGTTTGGACAATCTGCTCAGCTTCCGCGTTTTCTGGTAATTTTGGTATTTCAGGTGCCTGGTCTGAGGACATAGGAGTCCGAATCTGAGGATTCGATTTCCTCATTTTGTTCTTCCTCATCTCTACAGCCTTCATCAGGCGGAGTTTCTCCGGTGTCATAGCGGTGGTCTTCTGAGACGGCATGCTCTTGACGCTGCCTCTCGAAACCGGCCTAGGGTTATATTCCGGTAAGTTCGGAATGGGAGGTGGCGCGGGAAAGAGTCCCAAACCAGACATCGCGTGTGACTGTGACAGATTCGCCCCGAAAGATTTCGGTCTTTGCTGCTCCTGTTTCTTCGCGAGATATCCAGCCGGCAACAGACTGGTACCCATATTTCCAGACTTTCGAGGCTTATCAGCTGTCACAACCGGCCGGGGCCCTAATTTTATCTTTGGCTTCGGCTCAAGGTAGCTAAAGTCGTAAGGCTCCTCGGGAATAGGTTTTGGCGGCTCTGCTGGCGATTGTCCCTCAGACAAGTCTTGCATGTGGGAGGATCTGACGGTCTCCGTGTGAGAGTTCCGCCGTTCCACCAGTTCTTCACGTTGCGGCTCAGGAGAAGGCTCGCGGATGCTAGGCGTCTTTACTACGGGAGCTGGCTCACTAGGCGTTGCATTGCGCTCAGATGGCTCCGTCTCCACCTGCTGTGGCTCAACTGTACTAGGATTGGTGTCTGTTTCTTTGGCCGTCGATCCGTCTGAATCTGCACTCGATCCTGCGTATTCCGTGACCGAGCCGACCGATGGCGTAAGTGAAGTGATAGATCGCGTGCCGGAATCTTCGTGCACAAGGAATTGTGAGATGGAGGGTTTGACGCTGGCTGAAGGCGGCGGAGACTGAGGAGGTGAAGTCTCGCCTCTCAACGGGCTAGCAGGACGGTGTTGTTGTGCTCGCATAAGTTGCTCCACTCTTCTTTCTGTCTTGTACCGAGCCGTTCCAAATTTGGCGCTTTTGTTGCTGTTGTTCCTCGCCGGCAGTCTTCCAAACGATGCGCTGCCACCATCCTCTGCATCTTCGCTGATTTCGTCCAAACGGGTATTAGAGAGAGCGGGCGAAGCGGTGTGAAGCGGAAAGGAGGCGGCCAGGGCAGTATCGCTGAGTTCGTCCGGGTGGGAGATTTCGAGAATAGTTTCGTAGGGCGCATAGCGTTCAGCAACGGCTTGAAAGTGTACAGCAGTGCGGGCTGTCGCAACAGTCAGCGCAGTCGATCTCAAAGCGATTGGAGTGCAGACATACCTTGTAATAGTCGAGAGGTGCCGTGAGGAATGAATTTGATCAAGACCTTGCGCCGGCGATAGATGATCAGGCCGTAGAGCGGCGACTTTTCCTCGTACTTGAGAAGCTCGTTGCGCGCCTCATGTACGCCGCCCTTTCCTCGCCCGAGCAGTTCGACTGAGTCCCTATTGGTGTACCTCAACAGGAACCAGCCTCCGACCTCGACAATGGCGGCGTAGTAGGCCTCGCTCACAGGCGCGGCATCCAAGCCGTTCAGCGACATGGCCGAACAGCTACAGGGATGGTGTAGAGATTCTGGCTCTCACACGCACTCCCAGGTTGTTATTGCGTGCGGCGCATTCCCCCTACAATGGCATGCCTGGTGGCTGTAGGCGTGGCAGTGGTGGTGGTGGTAGCGAAGGCGACCAGACACGTGCTGAGTAAATGTGAGACAGCGACAGTAGCGAAGAAGTGGGCGGCGGCGACGACAACAGAAACAGGGACATCAGACTGCAGTTGGGCAAAGCAGGGGAGCACGGAGGCGATAGCGATACACCCTCAGTATGCTCGAGCTAACGGGACACAAGGGAGATCGCTGAAGAGCCAGTACGCGGCCATTGCGGGTCATCTTAACACGGCGTCGCTTAGACTACCACCAACAAAGCGAATCACAGCCTTGCGAGCAGACGTTGCCTCCTAAATAATCCTACATACCATCTGCTTAGAATACCGATCGATTTGGAACTAAGTAGTAGCCAGGTAGGTGCAGTGTCATGCCCCGATCCGGGAGAGGGTAGGTGGAAGCGATGTGAATGAATTGATTCATGCCATTACTATTGATAATAATGTTCGCAGAACATGTACATACATACCTGGTACTTGTACACATGTATACCTTACAGTAGCAATCTTCACAAGATTGACTTCACTAACAGTAACCGAATCCTTCTAATCATCTTCGTCATCATATCACCTCTCAGATATAGGCCCCCCCGGTGTTCTTCACCCGTTGAGTCATGCTTTTCAATGTCCGTCTCCATCTTCAATTTCCCAGATCCCTGAGATCCTCCATGATCTTCGTTCCGTCTTCCCGAATCGGTGCCCTCTCCGCTAACGCTACCTTAACCTCCCAGGCACGCCAGGAGGTACGAAGGGCCGCCTTACTGTTTTAACCATGCAATTGCTCTGTCTAGTCACCGTAGCAACTGACGGACAGACCCTGCAGGCTGCAGCACATACAATTCTCGAGAAACGAGTTATCCCTGTTCTGTGTGAAGACGCCTCGGCACTTAGAGAGCTTGTCCTTCCATCGGTGGTCGGCACCTGTTTTGCAGTATTGCACAGAGAACGCCTCAAACCGGCAGCCTCCGACGATGCCCTATCAGCAGCGATAGGTGACTATAAGGTATACGCATACTCAATACTTAGCATTGAAGTTGTTCGACAACGTTAAATATTGTACATGTACGATCTTCGTGCACAGCTTCTCCCAAGTCTCCTTCTCTCTATCCTGCGTCGAATCTCCCACTCACTCAGGTCTCCGCTGACCACCGCCACCATTTCAACCTGCAAGCCTCTCGAATCTAGACCCGACCATCCCGTTCATCTGCCACGTGTGACAAACCTTACACACGTCGCGCCTCCCAACATCTCACATCATCACGAACAACACGCCAGCCCATCATGTCCACCCTCCCTCCAGCAACAACCCTCCCAACCCTACCCGCTTCAACCCAAACCTCAGTCCTCGCCGACCTCTTTGAGCCCTCGGAATCCCTCAACAACACCATTCTATCCCTCCTCTCCACTCCCCACCCTTCCTACCCAGTCCTGATAAATCAAACAATAAAACCCCACCTCCTGTCCCTCCGCGCCACCAACTCACAACTCCTCCTTTCCATCCTAGCCTCGCACCCACGCCTCGGCGCTCCGAAAATAGACTCGGCTCAAAGTGCAGCTGAACAAGCGCAATTGCAGGGCGGCGAGGAGGTGGTGGCGGAACTGGCGAGGCTGAACGAGGCTTACGAAGCGAAGTTCCCAGGGCTGAGGTTTGTCGTTTTCGTCAATGGACGGGCAAGGGGCGAGATCATGGCAATCATGAGGGAGAGGATTGAGAGGGGTGACTGGGAGGCTGAGAGGGATGGTGCGATTGAGGTGAGTGTATTGGCTTTCTTTCGTCAACATGCATTTCTTCAATCCTTGACCTTCCACTTCCTTGACACGTATTTCTGCTCACTGTGCTGACTTGTCATGATCTGATTCTAGGCCATGTGCGACATTGCCATTGACAGAGCGGCTAAACTAGGAGGCGTCTAACTGACACTGGTAAATATCTCGACGAGTATGGTACGAGCGGGATTTATCACTGCTGTTGTAAAAGTCCATGTCACCAGCCTCACTTTGACGCGATCTTGAGTCAGCTGTGTAGGTACGTAAGAATACATATGTTGAGCTGCTTGCGGCCATGCTTCTACTGCACTCTCACTTCTTCATTTGCTATTACTCCTGATCTCTCTCAAAGCACAAACGTATCCACAGCACGTTCGTACTGCGAATCCTAAGTTTATTCCCAAATGTCGTGGCATTTTCGGTAAGCTTTACTCCGACGTACCGAAAAGAAGCCTTGCAACTGCGGAGAGCTTTTGGTAGCCGTGACGATCTTCTACAACCATAGCCCAGTGCTTCACCGAACCTTGCGACATCAAGCATAAGGCGGAGGCGATGATACCCTCCCCGCACCGCTTAATAGCTCGCGATGTAAGGTGATCACGCCAACACGCATGCATTGCGGCACTCGGAGAATCGCCCTTTAGTCGAAAGGGCCTGGATTTCGAGAAACATGTACTTAGAGGCTACTACGTGGAGTCTGCCCAGCTCTCATCCTCTTGGTTCTCGGTATACTATTTCAAAGATTGTCAAATAATGAAGGCCAATGTTGAATTGGCTGCAATCGCAGTGTCGTTCATCACTGGCGCAAATGGCTTCAACGGCGACGACCAAGTCAACCCTTCCATCCCATTCGGCAGCTTCGAAAATCCATCTGCACATGTCAGGCCACGGTTCAGGTAGTTTCACTGCCATTGAATCATTGGAACACGCCGCTAATGTTTTTTTTTTCTTAGATACTGGGTACCAGATGCTTCTGTCGACCTCGCCGACATCGAGAATGACTTCGCTCTGATCGCACAAGCCGGCTTGGGTGGCATGGAGTTGCTAGGCTATTATCTGTACGGCAACTATCCCTCTGTCGTCCAGGAAGGTGGTCCGGTTCCTGTTGACTGGACGACATATGGCTGGGGATCTGAGGCCTGGAGTGCGTTGCTCTTTCATTATTATCTCGCAATGCTAGCCGGCTGACAACTTTTAACAGAAGCATTGACGGAAGTCGCTTTACAGGCAACGAAGAAGCATGGGCTGGTAATGGACTTCGCCTTAGGTCCCAATCAAGGATCAGGGGTTCCTGCGGAGCCTGACGACCCTGGCGTACTTTGGGATCTTATCCCATTCAATGTCTCAATACCTCTCGGTGGTCCCTACGATGAGGTTTTACCTGGCTGGGGCACAGGAGAGCTCGTGTCCGCTTCCACGGCTTTGGTTCTCGATAGCACACCTGTGCAGCTTACAGCAGCGCCTGCCTTTCTCAGCCAGAACTACAGTGGATCGCGATTCACCTTGGCCTCTTCGTCACTCGCCGATGTGACGGATCAAGTCACCGAGGATGGTCGCATCCGCCTTGACTTCCCATCCGTCGCCAATGGCACAGAATATCAACTCTTCGCGTACTACCAAAACCACACCGTTGGCCTAGCACAGCAGTCTCCGCTCTACCTTAACACCACGATTCAGCAATCGCCGGTCACGTCATTCCTGCAGAACGGAAGCAGGTTCAACTCGCACTTTGACGTCGAAGGCGCCAAGCTAGTCATCGATTTTTGGGAGAAGTATCTGCTTGACTACAACAACACGCGAGAGCTGATCCGCGAGGTTGGCAACTACGGTTGGGAGGACTCGTACGAATTCGGCAACAGCATCCTGGTGTGGTGGACACCTGCGCTTGTCGAGGCCTTCGAAAAAGCTCGAGGTTACAGCATCAAAAAGTATTTGCCATTGATCTATTACCCCAATGCGCAATCCGACGCTCCTCTGGCTTCGCCGCATTGGTACCAGACCGACGAGAACGACAAAGGCCAGGCACATGTGGACGACTACAGACAGACCGTGAGTACTCTGCCCAGAACCGAGCAAGTACTCCTTTCAATTATGCAAAACTGACGATGCGCAGCTCACCGAACTCAATAGAATATACCTGGAGACCCTCGCCAACTGGACGAAAGAGTCACTCGACTCGCAATACTCGGCACAGGTTGTCTACAACCTTCCCATGGACATGTTGGCCAACATACCCGCAGTCAATGGTCCAGAGTGTGAGTCTCTTGGTTTCAACCATGTGATCGACGCATACAGACAGTTCGCCGGTCCTGCCAATCTCGCTGGTAAGCGCGTGATATCCTCTGAGCTCGGCGCCCAGCGCAACGAAGCATACTCCCAGACTATGCCCGAGCTTATCTGGGACGTTAAGCGTTCCATAGTGGGTTCCATCAATAACTTCGTAAGCTCTCTCCGGTCTTCCTCGTTATTGCTCTCAAGGAACGCAGCTGACAACACACTCGCCAGGTCTATCACGGGTACCCATTCTCCGGCTCCTACCCGAACACCACTTGGCCCGGGTATTCCACGTTCGCATACCGTTTCTCCAACATGCACGGCCCTAGACAGCCAACGTGGGAGTACTACGACGAGTACATGAACTGGACCGCCCGCATGCAATACGTCGCTCAGACGGGTGTTCCCAAAATCGATCTCGCGTTCTGGCTCAAAAAGGTACAATTTTTCGACAAAGCCTCACAATACCTTCCGAATGACCTTGTCGAAGCCGGTAAGTAACATTTCCCGAGCCACAGCAATTGATCCGTAGTTTCTAACAAAGGACAGGCTGGTCATATGAGTATCTCAGCCCAGATAACCTCGTCTCGGAACCTGAAGCCTATGTTTCCGACGGAGTTCTCGCGCCTGCTCGTCAAGCTTTCAAGGCTGTTGTTCTCCGCGGCAACGACACATTGACAGTGGCAGGTGTGGAAAAGCTAACTCAATATGCTCACCAAGGTCTGCCTATCGTCATCTCCGGCGGAACACCATTCAACCTCTCCGGGCACAACTCCAGCGGCTCGGCGTATGTAAAAACAGCATTGGCAGCCCTTACAGCCCTCGAGAACGTACACGAAGTGCCAGCAGACGACTTGTCCGAATCTCTCGTCTCCTTGGGCCTTGCTCCTCGCACTAGAGTCGACGCCGATCGTATCTGGTACACGTACTGGCGCGAGGATGAGAAGGCAGAGAAGACTTACGTTTTCGTGTACAATGACGCGTGGGACAGTGAATTGGGGCTCGGGAGCTCGAATGGATCTGTGACGTTCGAGACGACCGGCGTGCCATATTTCTACGATGCCTGGACCGGAGCGATCCAAGCTGTCCGCGAGTATCAGCAGACTGAGAAGTCGACTGTCATCCCGCTGTCGCTGGCAGGCAATCAGAGCACGATCATAGGCTTCCATCACGGCGAAGCTTCCAGCGATTCCCAGCATGCAGACTTGCCTAAGTGGCATGATAGCGGCAGCAAAGCCAGCCACTCTAGCATCCGCCAACATCCCTATGATGAGACTTCAACGAAGACCCTCCCCTTAACCTCATGGACCCTCACCATCGAATCCTGGAGCGCACCAGAAAAGCTCACAGCCGACCAGACGCTCTCAGCAAAGACAAACTCAACCTACCAACTCCCCTCCCTCCAACCCTGGAACGCCATCTCCGACTCCCTCACCAACACCTCCGGCCGCGGATTTTACAACACAACTTTCACTTGGCCCCCTGCAGACTGCGACGCAAACGACCGTGGCCGCCACGCAATCCTCGATCTAGGCGCCATGTCCAACACCGCCCGCGCCTGGGTGAACGACCACCAACTCCCGCCTCTGGATCCTACACATGCCGCTGCTGATATTTCAGAGTATCTGCAAGAAGGCGCGAATGAAGTTCGTGTTGTGGTGGCTACCACGCTTGGGAATGCGGTCAGACCGCTTTGGGGCGAGTTGAGGAGCAGTGGAACGCTGGCGCTGGGGCCGCTGCCAGTAGTGCAGGAATACGGGCTGGTAGGGGAGGTGAGTGTGAAGTATACGTGAGAGGAGATTGTAATAGAGGTGGCTGTTTGTGCAAAGTCTGATGTCGGTCAACCTCTCTAACGCCGGCTATTGTTTGTAGCGGTATCATTGACTTCAGTGTACTCGAACGGTGGCTTTGCCAGTGAGAGAGCCTATATATATATATGTCACGATCGTCCAGTCTCTCGTTGATTTGGAGCTTCCTCTATGATGCTCGTCTCTCATCGGAACGGCTGAATCTTTTGAGGTAATAAGGCAATGTCAAAAGCGCTGGCATGGTCTAAATGTGACCTTCCTGATGAGAGACGCCGTCTTGAACATCGGTTTCTCAACGGAACTACTAAATCTTCGTGGTAGTTTCATCGGCTTTAAAATATCTAAGAAGCACTTTTGCCGGTGAGCCAGGCAGACTTTAATGCCAGTCTCTCGTCGACGCGAGTCATTCTTCGAGGGAAGATCCTCAACTCTAGACTGTCTCAAAGGTAACCACGCCAGTGAGAGAACCGTACTCAAATGCAAGTTCCTCATCGGCGAAGCTGGTCTTTTGAGGTAAACAATCCCATTGGCTTTGATACTTCCAGAGTACTTGTGGAAAGGCAGTCAAGATTGAGATCACTTGTATCGCTCAACCCTAACCCTGGGAGTGTTGGGGATCAACGTGCCTGAGGATGACTTGGTCTTTTGCCATTTGTTTTTGCTAAACATCTTGATTGGAGGGCGTTGCTCTTGAGATTCGATTTCTTGAAAATCTTATTAGCAAAGCCAAGACGGTGATGCTCGATCAATCGGTTAGACATGGGGTGTTCAACGGATGTCAGCACATTCGCACGCAAACCTGCAAGGCCTTTTGAGTACCTGACGACTTACATGGAACGTGATAGAGAATGGCAGCGCTGCCCGAGTTGATGCCCAATCACCATCACCATCATCATACAATTGTATCGTGATTTCAAAGTCGATCGGATGCACTCTGTTGCCGCCTAGTACATCAAGTAGTTGTAATCTTCCGAGACGGCCCTCGGCACATCAGCGGCACTTGATGCCCACTGCCGAGAAGAGGCTGGAGATTCGGAGAGAACAATGTCTGATTTGTCGCGCCACCACGGCTAACGTCATGTCTTTCGTGGATGGCAGAACCTCAAAGAACGACATGAGGCGTCGGAGTTCTGCGGCCATGCTTACAGGCATATACCCGGTCTGCATGACATTGTACTGTATCATGCATGCCTTCTGCAAGTCTGACGAACCTAGCGAAGCTGAACCTCGCCGTTTCCGAGGGGGACGAGATGTTCGTTTTTGCGACAGGCCTAGGTAGGTGATGTCCTACTGCCATCGCTCAACACGGTGATGCTCTCCGGGTGTCTCGCAAGCCATAGCAGTCGCAATAGTACCATCGAGCGAGCAAACGGCCATGTCTTAGACGCTGCCAGCCAGTCCTACGAGTACTCAGTACCTCCAAGCGCCTCAAGCGTCTTCAAGCCGTGGACGACGCAATACTAGCGCGGAGCAGGAATCGTCTTAAGGCTGAGCGCACAGAGCGCGTGGTGGATGTTGTCCAACGGTTGTGGTGCGCATGGAGGATGCCCGTTCTGCTAGCCACATGCCATGCCATCATCTTTTTCCCTTTCCGAGACTTTGGGTTCCTTACGTCAGGCGCGCCCTCCCACCCGGAAGACTGGGAGCCCTAAGGTATGTTGCCCTCATGATCGATCCCTCACCTCCCGATTAAAGACCGTCACGTCGCACCATATCTACTTAACCCGCCCGCCATGCTGAGCCTCGCGCCGTTTCCTGCCGCGCTCGCTCGTTCGATCAACTCAAATGACACTGGAAGGTGCGAGGACTGAGCGATACGAATCACCGTATTTACATTAGCCAAAGATCACATACTGGCACAAACATATTGAGTCAACACCGCAAAGATGGTGGTCGTACGTCCTTCCTAATCTGCCTTGCGTAACCCTCTCTAACAACCAACCCAATCAACAGATCGGCTGCTGCGAAGCAATAATCGCCATTTTCCTCCCGCCCCTCGCAGTGCTCCTGCGCAAAGGCTGCAGCGGCTCCCTGCTCATCAACATAATCCTGACCATCCTCGGCTGGATCCCCGGCGTAATCCACGCCTGGTTCGTAATAGCAGCCGACCCAGGGCTGCGGCGGAAGCAAAACCACCACCATCACTCATCCTCATCGCATCATTCACGACCACACTCCCGCCCGCACTCACGCCCTCACTCGAGCCACGGACACGGGCACAGCAGTCACCACCACAGCCACAGCCACCATCACGGCTCCTCTCACGCCGGGAACCACCACCATCATCACAGCGGGCATGGACAGAGTCACACTGGACGCCACCACGCGCGGCCCGCGAGAAAGAGCTACGATCGACCTGCGTACCGCGACGGGTATGATGCTGCTCCGTCGCGGTACGGCATAGGCGCGCCGCCGCCTGGTTACGGGCCTCCGCCGCCTGAGATGGGCTACGCAGCGCCTCCGCCGCCGATGGGCTATGCGCAGCCGCCGATGCGGAGCAGGTATTAGGAAAGAAAATGAATGGGGGGAGGAGCTCAGCATGCAATGGCATAGAGCGAGAGAGGATGTTTGAGAGGGAGATTACTATGCCTTGTGTTTCGATCTAATTAATAGACATAAATAGAATAATGCTGCGTGGCAAGCACAATTGGGTTAATCATCATTAAACATGAACACACAACTAGATTGAAAAGTATGAGCATGGTCGACGGCATGTTCGAATCTTGTCGGTATCATCGTTTTTCCCCATGTTTTTGTTACTGAATTGTCTCAGCAATTCATAAGAACGTGCTATCGGTGGAAATAAGCTACACCCACATGCGCCAAACCAAGTGAGGGTATCCGATTTGGGGTATCTCTCCTTCGCCTTCGTTAGTTGAATAAAACAGAACCATTTGCTCCCAAGAGCCACCCATGACTCTCGCCCGCAAAAGCAATACCAAACCCGCTTGAAAAGAATGAACGTCCAAACAAAGATCATGAGTTGGAGACTTTTTCCCGACGCCGAAGACAAAACCTGGACCCATCCATGCCTTCCCATAACCGCAAACCTTTTTTTTTTGTATTCCCGTGCAGTCGTGCTGTGTTCTCATTTCATTGCTTCGTTCATGACCAAATGCTCCTTTGGTCGACCTCCGGTTCCTCGATGCAACCTTCGAACCAAGGGCTCCTCAGCGCATCGCCGATCGTCCACCTCAGGTCGATATCGAGCTCCAGACATCCTCTGACCAGGTCAATAGCCGCCTCAGAGCCCGCCGCAGCTTGTCTCAGCGCATCGCCGTCCCAGTCCGCGTGCATGATCAACTCGACAGTCTTGCTTGGCATCGCATGGCGGAACGGTAGGTCTCCAGTGCAGAGTGCGTAGACGACAACTCCAAATGCCCAAACGTCACCAGCGGTTTCGAAGAGTTTGCGGTTGACTGTGAGTCCTTTTGGAGATGCGTACTCAAGGGTGCCTATGACAGAAGAGGTCGTGCGTATGTGTGCTCGGTCGGATGATGGTGAGCCAAAGGTGCTGTCGTCGAGTTGATCGCCAGTTTGATCGTCCATGCTCCCTCCACTGAGGAAGTCTGCAAGACCAAAGTCACACAACCGCAGATTGCCACCATCGGTCGCGGCATTCGGTCCAGAAGTATCAACGAGGCAGTTCTCAAGCTTCACGTCGCGATGGCAAACACGTATGTCTTCATGCAGATAACGAAGGGCGCAAGCAAGCTGGTAAGCGTAGCGCCTTGCTAGCAAACCGTCCAATCCTTTCGAACATCCGGTGCTCGTTGCCAGCGCGCGTTGTTTTGCAACCATATCGAAAAGAGACCCGCCTACGTTGAGGTCCATGACGCAGAATGTGGCAAAGTCAGTGTCGTAAACAGCATGTAAACTGAGGATGTTCTTATGCTTCAGATAGCGCCACACAGACACTTCATGTTCTAGCTCCTGTTGGGCCCGATCACTGGCGTCATCATCTTGGCCCGGTGTTTGCTTGCGGACAATTTTCACGGCTCTGATATTGGTATCACCGGTTCTAGGGTTGAAAGAATGGACTTCCTTGACCACCCCGAACCCGCCACGGTTGACTGTGCGGCCTATGATGTATTCATTTTCCAAGCCGATCGACTGACCCTCGTCATCAGGCTTAGGCTCTACCGCAACAGGCTCGGAGGTAGGCTCGCGGTTGTTCCATGATGACAGGAATGCATGCGCAGGGCTGGCAGACATTTGATTTGGGTCACCAGAGCGCCGCGAGGATCGCCGAGAGGTGGAGCCCATGCCGGGTATTCTAGAGGCTCGAGAGGTGCGTAGGGATCTGGTGCTAGAATTTCTGCTGATTGGGTTGTTGCTTTCGTAGGTAGGACTCATGAGTGGGGAGACAGTATGATCAAAAGCGGCGCCGAGAGAGTGGTCGACCCTCTGTGATTCAGGGATTGTTTGTGGCGAGACCGTTAGCTTGGCAGCAAGACTATCAAGTGACGTGGTCATGTTTGACTCTGACAACGACGACGGAGAAGATGGGCCAGGTGAGAGAGCTTGATCGGGTGTCACGCTAGGAGGAAATGTCCTCGATCCGTATGTCGGGGAGGCTGCTATGGGGACTGCCCGACTGTTTGATAGGAGACTTGACATCGGGGAGCGGTACGAGTGGCCCGGCATCTGGCTCGCTATTGCTTCTCCGAACGGGATCGCCTGTGAGGGGGAAGTTAGGCGCTTGCTACTGACGTCTTTGCATTCTTGGCCCAGGCCTCCTCTGATGAGACTAACCTGAGAAAGGGTTTGTCTTGAAATGGGTCGGATCGTATCGCTCGAATCCGTCTGCAGTCTCATCTGCGGTCGGTTCATTGTCGCTGGGACGTCTCGGGGGTGATCTGCCTCTCTTTCCACCCTTGGGGCCTCTGGAGTTGGGCCCGGAAGGATGGTCTGTGGAGAGGATGAGTGGGATGCGTTCTCCATCGTCGGTGACTGCATGTGTGCCGAAAGAGATGCTCTTCCCGCGCTTGCGCAGGTTTGATTGTAGCACGGCAATCTCCGCAGACCTCTGGTCGGCTCTTCCCTCAGAGAAGGCACGCCACGATACACCTCCGCCCTGCTGTGACTTGGGCTTGGGCTTGTCGACTCTTTTTATTTCGACGGATCGATTTTGATGGAAGAGGGGACCGAGAGCGTCGAGGTCAGAGTCGTAGTTGTCGTCCTGGCTGTTGGTGCGCGAGGTGACGGCCACGTCGTTTTCGTCGTCGCTGTCCTGCAAGTATTTGGTGCCTGCAAATGGCGAGGCGACCGTGTGTCGAGGTGGAGCAAGCTTGGTCGATGCGTTCTCCTTCTCTCCACGCGGTGTGGAGGATCTGCGGCCTGGACTGACAGCGTCCGAGTCCTTGCGGGGAGAGGGACTGGGTGCGCGGTGGTTGCGAGAGCGAGAGGGCGGGGAGAGGGCGGAGTCGTCGTCGTCGCTTTCGTCGAGGTAAGCGAGAATGCCGCCTGCCTGGGCTTTAGCGGCGAGCGAGCGCTTTGCAGCGGCGGGGTCCTTGTCGGCAGAAGGGCGTCGAGCAGCGCCGTCGGACACGTGGGTGGCGGCCAGACGATCAGGCGCAGGCGACAGGCGGCGGTCGAATTTGGACTTGTTCGTGTCTAGAAATTCATGGCCGGGTGTTGTTGGGTTGGAGGAGGTGGTCTTAGCGCCGGCGGCGGCAGGCGCTACGGGCTTTTTAGGCGGCGTGACTTTGCTGCGGGCTCGCGAGTCGTCCTTGATCTCATCCTCGAAACCGGTGTCAAAGGGATTGCGCCTACGCCGACCAGTGTCGACGCGCAAAGCCTTGAAATGGTTTTTTATATCGTACGCGGCCATGCAAGCAAGCTCGCGCGTGTGATGTGGGAGAGAGCTTGTTTTAGCGTGAGGTGGGGTTTGGGTCTAGCGCGGCGCGGACAGAGCCAGGGAGTTGGAGATTATTGTGGTGGTGAGATGCAGGCCGAGTGTGGAATGGGGAGGCGAGTCGAAGTGATGTTAAAGGTAAGTGAGTAGTATGTTCTGATACAGTAGTCAACGCCCAGTGGTGATAGAATGTGGATGATCAAGAACGTCTTCCCGTGATCTGAGGCAATTATGGCGGGCGATGCGAGGGAAGGCGCGGCACCGTTGGAAACTTGGAGGGACAAGCTCGTCTGAGGCTGTCGACGATCAGTGTATCATGCCATGTCACTTCAATGCCAAGAAGGGCTGTGCACATGTGATCATGATACATCCATCTCGCCGTACCGATGTGGACGTCTGTTCCAGGCCTCCAAGAGGAGGCCGCATCCACTACTGCAGAGATCCGTCGGCACCCTCGCCTCTCCTGGTGAATGATGCTTGACGACCCATGCTGTACTTTGATGTGCTCACGGTGCTAGTATGCCAGACTCGAGGTAGGTCAGGATAGTAGATACGTCGTTCAAGCATACATACATGTACAGTCAATTCACTCATTCCAAGCTGGACCAAGAACCTTCCTTCCGTTGGTCCTACCCCGCAAAATGCACCAAAGGCCCGTCGCCGGCCGCCATGGCTCGGTCCACCTAAGCAAGAACCATCCTGAGACCCTCGACTCCTTGAGAATGCTCCTGAATGCCCGGTCAAGGGACACGTCGCGATTCGCTAGCATCACGAGCAGTGTATGCACTGCCTTGTCCCAACGAACAGACGTGGTCGTGCTGATAAGCAAAGCACTACTGCTGTTATCTCTAGACTCTAGCTATCGAGAGCCAAGAATTACCAGCCGACGCACTACTGAAAGGATATGACGGTTAAGGCGGTCAGTTCTCATGAATCGTTCTCTCGCTGCTGGTCCAGCCAATCTCTGCCTGCGTGCATGTATGCTGACCGATGTCATGCAGCTTCATCAGCTCGACGCATGCTGCGGCCAAGCCTGTAGTATTACACAGCCAAGACTGTCATGTCATTCTACCGCGAGACGACACTTGTGAGCGTGTACTCAACAGACTCCATCCCACTCTGCTACTGTCGGCATATTGAGTTCGCGACGCCAAAGTAACTTTCTACCCCCGTCTCCAGATCATTGGACGATTCGATATGTCGTTACACAGTCCACCTGTTAACGATCCGCATCAGTCCATGCAGAGCCTCGTCGTTGCAAGCCAAGAATGCCACCACGTTTTCTCCAGTCTTCACCGTTGCGCAAACCATAGGGCTGAATTGCTTGTCGTAGCTTGTTGCAGAGATTGTGCGATCGCACACCGAACCGCAGCGGTTGTTCACCGATACACGCACGTACTGTGTTTCGGCTGCTCAGAGCTGGTGGAGTTTTCGGATAGGAGGGAGGCGAGTAAGGTTTTGGTAGCTTTGAGAGGAGCTTACAATTTACCTCACCTCGGTGTGGCTTCCGTAAGCGCACAAGGCAGTGCAAAAGCGTCAGGTGGATGGAAACATCAGGTTGCGGCTAACCCAAGCTGGTCACAGAAAGGTATGGAACGCTGGATTGAATCGCAAGAGGTGATGTCGCTTTTACCCAAGCGTGATTGGAAAGAGCGACGAGCTTGGAATGATGCCTTACCGTGTAGGATATCAGAACTCGACGACCAAAGGCACAAGCATTACATGGACACACAGCTACCCACCATCCATCACTTCACTGTCATCCGCTTTACCTATAGCGACGCCTTTGCGACCCGAGCTTGAAAGGACACCCATACAACATTCGAAAAGAGACGGCTCCCCATCATTTCCTTGAAACGCCAGCTATCGGTTCAGATATGTGTAGGCGATGGGGGTGGAGGCTCCAATACTTGCCGGATTCAAGCGCTCGTATCAGGGGAAACCTTTCTCTAGGTTGTCCTACGTTTCCCGACATACAGGTGCCCTTTGCCAGCGCGTGCAGGCCATGTCCGGCAAATCGTACTTCAGGCTCCGCGGTTAGGCTCAAAGCCATGGTCGGGCATTATTAACTACCTCAAGAGCAAATGAGTGAATGCAGCTTCCGCGGCGTCATGCGTGGAGGGTAATTCCATGACTGCAAGGCTGCTCGTGCAAGACCAAGTCTGCGGAGATACATGTACATGTAGGGTTGATATACTTCTTGGGGTTTTTGCATCACCTGCGTTCACACCAAGCGGTAAAGGCAAACTGACAAATGACAACTCAGGTACCCGTCAACATATAGGCCGTACAGAGCGCTTTTCTGGTCTCATCCGTAGTGCCCTAGCGCGATGTTTTGAGCTATACATGTAGCCGCATGCAAGCAGCGTACTGTATTGACAATTCTTTATAGTGAGCAATGTGGCATTCCAAGGTCTGTCTGGGCTTGGTCATAGGGACTTTCCAAATAAGAGCATTGTTGAACACTACATACTATGCAACACTATTGGCCTGAAAATAATGTCGACAGTATTGAAATAGAATGCAACAACCTACGATTGCTTGACTGCCATGTGTTAGTTAGAAACAGTACAACCTCGACAAGAAAATATATCACTCGTGTTGAGACAAATGGAGAAGTGACGGCAGGATTCACAGGTGGATGTCGCTAGCAATCGCAACCGCCCACCCACCCGAGCTTGGGGCTCGAGCCCTCACCTCAAGCTTGACGACGCCTCTTGCTCTAGAGAGACCACCTGAGACCCGTCACCTGACCCTGCGCGTGCCGACTCTGTTTTCACAACCAGCAGTACATCGACAATAGCTTAATGATCCCACCGAATCTTACGACCTCATAGACTGCTACCCGCCGACAGTCTCACCGACTTTCGAAGCCGCGCGCGCGATAACATAGCTGCTGGCCCGCGGCACCCTTTGCTCGCAAGGCCACGGCCTACACCATGAGCGACCTTTGTCGAAAGTTGTTCTTCTGCTGCGCGCCCGACCGATCAAAAGTCGACTATGATAACGTCCTGGCCGATTCGGAGCGCGAAGCAGTCGCCGACCTGCTCAACTACCTCGAGAATGTAATTCACGCCCACCGCAACAACTTGCTTCTGGAGACTTGCCCCTAAGCCACGCGCAGGGCGCTCACCTCGTACCTGTCAGGATGTTTTTGCTGACGTTGAACGTGATTTGCAGAGAGCCGAGACCGACTTCTTCACTGGCGAACCGCTGAATGCGCTCAGCACGCTTGTTTACAGCCAGAACATCGACCTTCAGCGCAGCGCAAGCTTGACATTTGCCGAGATTACAGAAAGAGGTGAATACATGGACATACGAGAGAAGAACGGGACACTTGCTTATCATTCCATCCAGACGTGAGACCTGTCGACAAAGCCACTCTTGAGCCTATCCTCTTCCTTCTCGAAAGCCCGGATATCGAGGTCCAGCGGGCTGCCTCGGCCGCCCTGGGCAATCTTGCTGTAGATGGTACTTAGCTACACATGCCGCACCTGTGAGGGCCACTCGCTAACCTTTCGCAGGCCAAAACAAAGTACTGATTGTCTCCCTCAACGGACTTACTCCCCTCATTCGACAGATGAACTCGCCCAATGTCGAAGTGCAATGCAATGCTGTTGGCTGTATCACGAATCTGGCCACACACGAAGAGAACAAGGCGCGGATAGCGAGGTCGGGCGCACTAGCGCCGCTCACACGTTTGGCCAAGAGCAAGGACATGCGCGTGCAGAGGAACGCGACTGGTGCTTTGCTGAACATGACACACTCGGACGACAACCGACAACAACTCGTCTCGGCAGGCGCTATACCTGTACTGGTTGGTCTATTGAGCAGCCCGGATACCGATGTTCAATACTACTGCACCACCGCATTGAGCAACATTGCGGTCGACTCAGCGAACAGGAAAAGGCTGGCGCAGACGGAGACGAAACTGGTGCAGAGCCTGGTGCAGCTGATGAGGGGACAAGCACCCAAAGTGCAGTGCCAGGCTGCGCTTGCGTTGAGAAATCTGGCAAGCGATGAAAAGTACCAATTGGATATTGTCAGAGCCGGAGGACTGCCGCCTTTATTACAACTCTTGCAGTCGAGTTATCTGCCTCTGATCTTGTCGGCTGTGGCATGCATAAGAAACATCAGCATACACCCGATGAACGAGTCTCCCATTATTGACGCTGGCTTCTTGAGGCCCCTGGTGGACCTCCTTGGATCCACGGATAATGAGGAAATTCAGTGCCACGCAATCTCGACCCTTCGCAACCTGGCGGCATCGTCTGACAGGAACAAGCAACTGGTTCTCGATGCGGGTGCCGTGGAGGAATGTAAGCGCCTGGTTCTGAAGGTTCCGTTGAGTGTGCAGAGCGAGATGACTGCTGCTATTGCGGTGCTGGCGCTTTCGGACGAGCTCAAGCCGCACCTTTTGCGATTGGGTGTGTTTGATGTGTTGATTCCCTTGACCGAGAGCGAGAGCATTGAGGTGCAAGGCAACAGCGCAGCTGCGTTGGGCAATCTTAGCAGCAAGGGTAAGACCGCTAGCACCTTGGCAAAATCTTCAGGACTCGTTGCTAACAAACTCGCAGTCGGCGACTACACGCTCTTCCTTGACTCTTGGAACCAACCTTCAGGCGGTATTCACGGCTATCTTTCCCGCTTCCTTGCTTCTCGCGACGCCACTTTCCAGCACATCGCCATATGGACTCTTCTTCAACTTCTCGAGAGTGGTGATCAAGCCCTTCTGGAGAAGATCAACAAGGCTGAAGATGTCATGCAAATGGTGCACGAGATCAGCGAAAAGACCGTCGAGTCCGAGGACGAAGGCGAGGGCAGCGAGGATGGTGGCGAGGGCGAAGTTGTCGCCCTCGCGCGCCGTTGCCTTGAGCTTGCCAGCGGCGAGGCCGTCGATGGCAGCGATGCCGGATCGACCTCTGGCTACAGAACTTAGGGCTTTCTGTGAGACGACGAAGTCACGAAAAGGATGATGATTCCGAAGAGGGCTCCAGAAATGAGATGCTTGCGCTTCAGCAAGCGCCCGAGTGCGTCCCGAAAGCACGAACTGGAGATGCGATGCATTGGCGACATGATTGAAATAAAGTCAACCCACAGAGTGGCAGGATCGTGAAGTTCAAAGGCGAGACTCACGAGAGGGCTGGACGAGAATGGGCCACGGGTCTTCCCAAAGGGACGATGCAAAGACGGCGGACTCCCTATCATTTTCTGGACTTTTTGGCGTGGGTGTTTTGATTACTCTCTTGACGCGCGGGTGCTTCTTTTTTTTCTGTTTCTCTTTAGCTAGCCCTTCTGGGCGACCACTTCTATTGTAATTCTTCCTGGATTGGCACGTTCGAGCGATGCATTTTGGTGCGGAAAGACCACGGAAGCACGATTAGAGCAAAGAGATGTTGAGCTTTCATACCAATTTCCATTTCCCTGTTTGTGCCACGACGACATTGACACCTACCGAATAGCTTGTCCCTTTGCCTACTAGAACTTGGTCCTGAGAGATGTCGTTCTCCAAGACGAAGACCAAGGGAGACGAAGACAGCAAAACCTCACGCCTCGGCTCGAATCGCTTGGCGCAGACACGCATTGGCTCCTGTCTGCGTGTAAGTGAATGGAATGCATCTCCCATGTGACTTTGCCGTTACACTACGCACGTGGGCGTGACTCCAATGGTGTCATTTGCATAATCTTTGTGTCCCCAGTGCCCTCAATAGCATTGCAGTGTGAACGCGTGACCTGCTCCCGTTGCCGCTCTTGCCGTTGCGTTGTTAGGTGAACCTTGGAAGCTCGCGTGTCCTTTACGATCTTCCTCTCCTAACCACCAACATCTGCCACGGCACATCAAAGGGCAAACATGTTGACGAAGAGACTGCTCGCGCACTGTCGGATAAACTGCACCATCATTGTCCCCAACAACAACACTTGAGAGCATATCGTTAGCATCAACCAGATCCTTCAGCACTGAGCCGCGGCATTACCTTATCAAAACCTCTCGATCCCCGCTAGCACGAATCCCCCGATATCCTTATCATCTCCCCCCAGCTCGGCCTTAATCGCTACTGCCTTCCCGCCAGCGCGCTTAGCGGTGGTATAGGAACAGGTACAATGGCCGGCGGAAACACCAACGACTTTATGGCCAGCACCGGGGACGGACGCCAACAGTCGTTTGCGACCCCACCAGTCGCTGCATCATCACAGCAGCAACAATCCGCCGCCGGCGCGAATCAACCCGGCCACCAACGCACATACCAGGCGTGCATACCATGCCGTCGCCGCAAGGTGCGCTGCGACTTGGGCTCCGTCGACAATCCACACGACCCACCATGCTTGCGCTGCAGGAGAGAGGCCAAGGAGTGCTTCTTCTCGGCTACGCGCAGGAAGAAGAAGGACGGGAGCAACAGAGACAGCGTGTCCGAGGAGCCAACTCAGGACGATGGATACGAGTTGAAAACCGGACGTAAGCGCCTGAGAGCCAACACTCTGGACCTCGAGGATGAGGACGACGATGATATTCCGCGAACTCCGGGAGGATCGATCGGGCGCACGCAGCCATTGAGAAGACCGGAGGGACCCAAGCCATTGCAGTACGGCGAAGAGGACTTCAAGGCCAGCGACCAGATGACTGCGATCCTGCAAGCAAGCGAGGTACACAGTGGACACGATGCACTCAAGGTCCTTTACGAGGCTGCAGTGCATGGTAGGACCAGCAGCACAGCGAGCACACAGCGACCAAGTCTCAATGGTCCGTCTCCAGCTGCTGCCCCGTTCCCGTCCACAGCGAGCCCGGCCGCACGCATTCCCACGTCTGCTTCAATGCCATCATATTCCACCGACCAGTCGTGGAAGACCAAGGTCGAGCCGGTGACTTCAATTGATGGGGAAGCAGTGCCCGAACCAGACCCAATGCACGTTGCTGCCGCTCTCAAAGCTTGGTCACGCTATCGCTTCGTGCGCCAGGGCTGGTTCACGGCCAAAGAAGGCATGGCCTATGTTGAGTACTTCTACAAGTACTGTGCTCCGCTCACGCCGGTGTCTTTACCGGACTTCAGAGGTCCGGAGCACCATCCTAAGCTCCTCACACAAGAGCCAATGCTTTCCGTGACCATTCTCCTCACTGCATCTCGCCACATGAAACTTGATGGACCTGGCAATCAAAGCCGTCCATATGTGATTCACAATAAGCTCTGGATCTACCTTCAGGGCATGGTCGACCGTCTCGTCTGGGGCCAGGAGCAATTTGGAGGAGGCTTTTGTGGAGCTGGTGCCGAACCTAGCAGCGATGTCAATCCGCTCTCGCGTAAAGGCCTCAGAACGCTGGGAACGGCAGAATCACTCATACTCCTCACAGAGTGGCACCCACGTGCCATGCACTTCCCACCGGACGAAGACGATGACGATCTCATGACCCCGGAGCATGCCATTGCCACACCAGATCCGGAGACATATGACGAAGTCCCGAAAGGCATTGGCGGTCAGCGGATGGACTCCTGGCTTGAGCCTTGCTGGCGAAGTGACCGCCTGTGTTGGATGCTCCTTGGAATTGCCATGTCGCTGGCATTCGAAATTGGCGTTTTCGATAAGAGTGATTGGCAGAGACACGCAAGGTCGGCCGCCGGCCTTCCGCTGTCTGCAGACGAGCTTTATGCTTACGACAAGAGACGCGCAGGCGTTCGAGACCTTCTTTTGGTGAACGTGACCCTTACTAGCGGACGCCTTGGCCTCACGTCGATGTTGCCGAACAACTACAGCAAGCCAGAGGACAGCGACCTATGGAAGAGGCAACTCGGACAGCACGACAGTATTCAGGACACTGTCCTTCATTTCTGGCTGCGCATTGCCGCAACTCTACGTGAAGGCAACGCAAAAATCTTCGCCAACAAGGCTTTCACGCGTGATCTGATCAAGAATGGCGACTACAAAGCTTCCTTAGAACAGATCCTACTGCCTTTCCGCCAATGGCGCAAGGACCTTGAACTCTGCGTGTCCATCCCGAAGTACATGCGCTACATCCTTGAAATCGAGTACGACTACTGCCGTGTGTACCTCAACGCGCTCGCGCTGCAAGCCGTGGCTGAGCGCTGCGCCAATGAGTACCCGGTACAGATTGTCGGACAAGCCGCAGACCACGTGCGCGCTGTTACAACGAACGGAGTCAGGAGCGACGTTGCCATCACACCTCAGACGCTGTCCAAATGGCTTGGTGGTGACAGGAAGTACATGATCGAGGTTCGTGACGCTGCATGTCACTTGTTGAGCGTGGTTGTGGACGGCTTGGTCCCCAACAATTATCTAGCGCACGCGCCCGTACGGTCATACTTCCGCATCATCAGCGTCTGTATCATGCTGCTCAAGTCTTTCTCTCTGGGAGCGAGTGAGACCGACATTGCCGATGCCTTGAAGCTCATGGACAAAACGGTAGCGGCTCTGCGCACCTGTATTGTCGACGACGTTCACGTTGCCAGTCGGTTCGCCGATCTCCTCGACACCCTCACGCAAAACCTCAAACCGCGTCTCGTACGCTTCACCGCTGATGGCCGAACTGTTCCGGCCCGTAGCAGGCGTGGTAGCCAGCATGGTACGCCTCTCTACCCATTCAATCAGAACGGGCAGGAGGGTCAGTCGTACGCGGATCACCAGCAGCAAGCCGGTACTGGTGCTGGCGCAGGCGCTCTTCCGCATACCTGGTCAACATACGGCTCAGATGGCCAGCAACAGCACAACAACTTCGGCCTCTCCAATGACAACTACAGCGACCTCATCAGCCCTCATGACAACACGTTCTCAGTCATGCCTCCGCCTTCATTTGGCTTGCAATCGCCGAATCAAAACCCCGACAATGGCCACCACATGTCTGGCGGGATCGACTCTGCAACTGGCGCTGATACCAACGGCAGCGCATACAATGGTACGGGAGGGCATTTCACAAACTTCGCCGACGACCTTCAGGACTGGCTGGCTCTACCGCTCGACCCGTTGCTCAACATCTCGGGCGCGGACGTCAACCAGACCATGTACGGTCCCGAACTGGGCGGTCAGGATATGCTGGAGCTCCTGCTCGCGGGCAACAATACTCACCACCAAAACGGTTTCCATCAGTGAGACTGCTCGTGGAAAGTTTCGTCACGAGGTTAATGAGAAAACGAGTCCCACGACGCGAAAATCAAATTTGAATGAGAAAAAAAAGACGGCAGCGCAGCAAAACACTTGCTGGTGCTTCTTTGGACCGCCTTCTCTCTACCGACTGCTGATGCCAACTGGAATGGAATATGGAAAGTCAGCAATGCATAACCGACAACTGGACAAGGGCTGAGTGAACAGTACAAACGACGGAGCACTTTGTGGAATTTCGGTTGGCCCTTTGTTTTTGCATTTAGAGGTTCTGTTTGTTTTTTACTTGCTGCTTTTTGTCTTTCCCACTTTCATGTCTTCTGCAGGGTCCTCGACACTCTGTAGATCAAGAAGAAGGGAAGGAGAAGGGATCCAAATGCAACAAATACCCACCCGGCAGGCAGCGCGTGTCTGGCTAGCAGCAACTTTTGCTCTGCCGTGTTCTGGAGCTTTGTGAGTCGTGTGTACACAACTCTTGAATGGTCTTTGGTAGTATCTACAGAATGACAGCACCGGTTGGAAGGTTGGAAGAAAGTTGCATGTCACGGTTACTTTCAAGTCTTTTTCTCAACCAATCCGCTGTGCTCTGCTCTCACGGTGTCTTGACGTTGAGATAGCCTGTGTGCTGTGTGCAATGTAACCAATACCGGCAAGTAAGCGTCTGATCATCATCCAACGTCTCCACCAAGATATCAACCACCCCAACGAAGGACCCTAACTCCCTACTTCCCAACCGAGTACGTCGCCCCCAACCTCTCCATTAGATGGTCCCTCGCCGTCATTACAACTCTCCCGTCCTCCGCCGTCCTCCGACCACTCCCTCGCCCGCTCGCTGCGTGCTCGCGCACGATGTCGCTGGGAACGGGTTCCAGCAGGGCATCGTCTAACGGGTGGCAGAAGTAGGCTAGCGAGTAGCGGTCCTGGGGTTGGGCAGCGGGTGGGAAAATCACACGGTGGAGAGTGGATTTCAGGAGGCCGGATGTCCACTTGTTTGGGCTTGGTCAGTTTTTCGTTGGCTTTGATGGGAGGAAGACAAGATAAGGGCAAGACTCACGTCTTCTAGTAGATCTCCAATGTTGAGTAGGATGGGTAGCGGTGCTGCATCGTCCTTGTCGTTATGGTCACTGTTACCGCTGGGGTCGACAGGAACACTAGCCCACTCGCCTTCGGGCGTTTTGATCTCTAGACCTGGCTGGCCGGGGAGTTGGAACAGGAGGGTCAGACTCCCAAAGTCGCTGTGTGCTCCTGCGCGCAGATCTTCGTGCTTGTCGCCGTCTTGTGATGACACTGCTGGGTAGTAGAGCATGCGGAAGACCGTTCCCGAGGGTCCTTGCGAGCTGTCGTGCCGCGATGTGAACCAGTCTGGTGGCGTTGCAAGAGCCGTGGCGAGGTGGGTGAAAATGTGTTGGCACAGATCGTGGCAGTGGTTTTGGAACTTTACTATGGTTTGGTGGTGTGGTACGAGGGGTGTGGGCAGCAGTTGCTCAAGGGTGTTGTTGGGCAAGGGCTCGCCCATGTTAAAGGCTCTGTGAGGAGGGGAAGAGTCAGTTTGTTGCTTACCCCAATGTCATCTTAACAATGGGACCGTAGTGACATACTCTTTCACATCAGCCCGTTTCTGCGTCTTAGGATCCAGTTTCTCGATCCCTTGGCTCAGCCAGCCGTGATTTTTGCCAGCTTTGTTAGATCCGATCGAGACTTGCTCCTTGACCTCGACAGGAGCCGCGAAGAACTCCTTGGACAGTTGGAACATTTTGGCGATGTCTTGCGGTGGTATGCCGCCGATCCCGGGACTGTTCTTAATGAAGACGAAGCCATACTTGGAGGCTGCTGATAAGAGCTGCTCTGGAGCGTCGGGGTTGGAAGGTGAGATGTCGATGACTGGTATGTTTGCTTTTGACAGGTCCATCTTGCCGGGCTCTGTATTGGCGCGAGACTGTTCCGGTATTATTCAATTGTTTGGTTTCTTATGACTTGGAAGCTATCATGATGTACCTAGATATGTAGCGTAGGACTCGGTGGAGTGGAGGCCACGATAAGGAATAACCGTACCGTGTCTTGGTAGTAGCTGTGTAAGGGATGTGGTCGTTGGTATGCCTCTCTGGTGCGGGGTGGGGGATTTGTTGATCTCACGATATGGTGCAAAGCGACGTTTGACAACCACGTTTCAATGTGGTGGTCGGGTGGGAGGGCGTGTGAAGTGAAATTGATATCGAGCTGCCCGATCGGGACTTGACCATATCAACAGCCCTCGACGCTTTGCATGCCATTTCCACCACATGTGTAGTTTTTAACAACACCGGAAAAGTCAACTGCAACACCCGTGGAACAATCTTTTGTTCTGGACCGACAGACATCCAAATACAGTCAAACCTCGTTGTAACGATGGACTCCGTGCAAGGTGTATTCAATCGCTATATCGATGTCATCGTTATAACAGATGAGGATCTATCTGGTCACGTGAGAAGTAGGTCCTAATACCTGCTTG